>Ga0207952_1000230_pt1 | contig 56141 bp, 63 predicted proteins | sample SubbioR12Aug_8Ca_FD_184831 | JGI IMG/M metagenome (GOLD analysis project Ga0207952, IMG submission 184831) | Serpentinite rock and fluid subsurface biosphere microbial communities from McLaughlin Reserve, California, USA - CR12Aug_8Ca (SPAdes) | ecosystem: Environmental > Terrestrial > Deep...
TGAGGCACAAGGTGTTAATTTCAAAAGTCTTACAGATGGCATTGACACCACCACTAGTGCCGGAAGATTTTTCTTCCATGTCATGGCGAGTCTCGCCCAGATGGAAAGAGAACTTACCTTGGAACGCACCAAAGCCGGTCTTGTAGCTGCTCGCAAATTAGGGCGTGTCGGCGGGCGAAAAAGAATCATGACTGATAGCAAAATCAAATCAGCTAAAAAACTTCTTGCAAGCGGTATGCTGCCGAAGGATGTAGCTGCAGATCTCGGGATATCTGTTCCGACGCTCTATCGCTGGATTCCTGCGGCAGCCTCAATGGAACCTTGATTTGCTATAGCGAAAATAAGGCCTTTTGACGGTTGCCTTGCTGTTCAATGGCACCGATTGCAACAAGACTCGCCTCTTGTACCTTCCCAGCCTTCCTTCGCAATGATAGGAACCATTAGCAGAGCAGAAACAGGATCAGCCCACCACCAACCAAACAAGCTATTTAGGAGCAGGCCAACCAAGAGAATGGCAGATAAGTACACGCAAAAATCCGTTTGCTTTGCATCGGCGGCCAGCGACCGGCTATTGATTGCGGTAGCAACTGTTCGTTTTTGCTTTGCAAGCCAAGGCATTATAACGAGAGACAAGACTGCTAACGCGATTCCGATTACGCTTTTGCGTGGTGGTTCGTGGTTTAGGAGCATAGAAATTGAATCGAATCCGACATATGCGGCGAGAATCAAGAAGGAAACCCCTACAAGTCGCAGGCTAATATTCTCAATTTTTTCTCGTCGGGCTTCGTTGGCATCGAGGGAGAGACGAACCCACATGATTAGGCCTGACAGAACCTCAATTCCGCTATCAAACCCAAATCCGACCAGCGCTATACTGCCGGCAATGATACCGCTGGCAATGGCAATAAATCCTTCAAGAGAATTCCATATTATGGTGAAAATCTCCAGCGATCGTCCTTTTTTTACAAGTGCCGTCCTATTTGCCTCGGTAATCAATATGTTCATCTTTCAATCCTTAAGTCTAAGGTCGCATTGATCGACCTTGATAGCGCATATGTCCAATATTTCGTCGGCAATTAATAGAAGATCCTGGACTCTTGTCACATTTAGTGAATAAGTCACCGCCCGCCCATTTTGCCGACTTGTGACCAGTCCACAACGCTTTAAGCACGACAGATGGTTTGATACATTTGGCTGTGTCAGGTTAGTGATTTGGACGATTTCACCGACTGTTTTTTCTGATCTTTGTAAGGTTTCCAGTATTAATAATCTGGATTCGTCAGAAAGCCCTCTGAAAAATTTGGCTTTTATCGAACGGCGCTTTGGATCTGTTGACATTGATTTATAATCCATCAGTCAGCAATGATATGATAACAAGAATACCTATTTAACGCACTCTGCTTGTAAGCACTGCCATGCTAACTAAACTGTGACTTTCGTAAGTTTTAAACCTAATAACGCTGCTTGATATTGTGAAGCTATCGAGTTCTTGACCAGGATTCTTACCAAGTCAGCTCGATTAATGATTGCCATTAGCATGCTCTTGCATTCCATCAGTACTTAATGATATGATAGCAGCCAAGCGGTTTTTACGCATACAATTTATTTTTGTATGTCGCAAGTAGAATTCAAGCATGAGATCAACCGCGTTACAGAAATAATCGACTGGATATGAAAACGAAATCTATTTTCGTCATGCTTCTAACTCTTCTCTTGTGTTTTGGTGTAAACCTGCGCGAGTGTATTTGTTTGGAGCAGCAAGCGTCGCTTCAGGCACGAGCGGAAGTATCCAATCACATACAAAATGTCTGTAAGGATTGTGGACACGAAAGCAACTGTTGCTTTAGCCATACCAAGCTGCCACTAGCGGGCTCGCTGAGTTTAAGTCATCCAATCTCGGCAATGCCGGTCCAAGCAGCATTATCTAATGTAGAAATATCGAGTCCACGTAGTTGTTCGGAGATACTTGCCAGTTCTGGTGCAAACAAAGCGCCGCCGTGGAGTCGTACACAGACTCCAATTCTCTTGCATCAAAAACTCCTTATTTAGATTGGACCTGAACACTTGCGTCACGACAGCTTGAGCTGTCGTGCTTTTTGTTTGGCCAAAATAAGTATAGGAGTTACTCAGAATGCAGGCACCTGAGGAAATAGATTCAGCTTCAAGTAAAACACCCAGACCACCAACGCCCGGCAAAGGTTGGCCGGTAACAGGTGTAATCATAGGAATTGCGGCACTATTGTCCCTTGGGCTGTGGCTAGATCTTTCAAAGCAGCACACGGTCAAGGAACCTCCTGTCGAAGAAAAGAAGGAGGCCAGTGGCTCCACAGTAGAGCTTGAAAACTACATACCAGAACTGAAGATGGTGGCAGCAAGTAGCAAGACACCTGAATCGACATTCTCTGTTGCTGGGATAGTTGAGCCGAATCAGCAACAACTTCAGCAGATAACTCCGTTAGTGTCTGGACGCGTTGAGAGCATCTTTGTGGCTTTAGGCGATTATGTAAAGCCAGGAGCCTTATTGGTTCGCATCGACAGCCCACAGGTAGCTGAGTTGCACGGCAAGTTGCATGAGGCCGAAACAAGGGTGCAGTTAGCGACGATCAATTTGAATCGGGTACAGCAATCGGCAAACCGTGTATTTCAGCTTAAGGCTAAAGCTACATTGGACGAGGCCGAGTCAAACTTAAAACGTACTAAGCAACTCGTATCGGATGGTTTATCAGCGCGCAAAGATCTGGTTGCCACGCAATCCGAATATGAACGGGCCATAGCAGACTACAACTTTCAAAAAGACATCTCACTCAACAGAGAGGTAACCGAAGCAAAAGCAGAATTGAAAACTGCTCAGACCGAAGCAGAACATATTCGTGATGGATTGAAGGCTCTTGATGCACATATGCCATCGGGTGGCGAGGGAGCTGAACACGACATATCGAAGATTGAGCTTCGCTCACCAATTGCCGGGACCGTAATTGAGCGGTTTGTTAATCCTGGTGCCGGATTTGACCAAGGCAAGCCTCTTTTGACCATAGCAAATACGAGCAGTCTTTGGGTTATAGCGAATGTTCCAGAAAGCCAAATGGCAAACATTCATCTTGGCTCGCTAGCAAAGGTCTTGTTGGGAAGTAAGACTACGACTGGTAAGGTCAGTTACATAGATCCACGCCTTAACGAAGACACCCGAACGTCAAGAGTGCGCATCGAGATCGCGAATCCAGCCCAGAAAATACAAGTTGGCTCTTTTGCACAAATTGAATTCAGCACAACGCCACTTTCGCAAGGTGCAGTCTATGTGCCTGAAGCAGCAGTTCAGACGGTGGATGGAAAACCCGTTGTATTTGTGCAAGATAAAACAGGCAAATACGCTGTCCGAAAGATTGAAACAGGACCAGCGTTGGCAGGCTTAATACCCATATATCGAGGACTAGAAGCTGGAGAAAATGTAGCGGCCACCGGCTCATTCATTCTGAAATCGAAGTTGCTCAAAGAACAATTTGGAGATGAAGACTGATGATAGAGGCGATTGTCAGATTTTCCATCAAGCAACGTTTGCTCGTACTGATGATGGTTTTTTTCTTGAGTTGCGCAGGGTTGTTTAGCCTGCAACAACTTTCCATTGACGCAGTGCCAGACATAACGAACGTACAAGTGCAAGTACTGACGGCCGCCCCTTCACTTGCTCCCTTAGAAGTTGAAAGGCAAATAACTTTCCCCATTGAAATTTCGATGAGCGGACTTCCTGGAGTGAGCCAAATACGGTCTGTCTCAAAGTTCGGTCTTTCGGCCGTGACAATCGTTTTTGATGATGCGGTTGATACATATTTCGCTCGCCAGCTAGTGTTAGAACGCCTAACGGAAGTACGCCAGCAGATTCCAGAGAATATTGGGTCGCCTGAAATGGGACCAATATCCACTGGACTTGGAGAGATTTATCAATACGAACTGCGTCCTATCGGCGGTGGAGTAAGAAATCCGATTGCGTTGCGCACCATTCAAGATTGGGTGGTACGCCGTCAGGTTATGGGAACCGCCGGCGTCGCAGAAGTAAACAGTTACGGCGGTCAGAAGAAGCAATACCAGGTTAGAGTCGATCCATCGAAATTACAGTCTTACGGTATTACGCTGCGAGATGTACTGACAGCAGTTGTCGCTAATAACGAAAACGTTGGCGGCGCGTACATTGAGCACCAAGGCGAACAATATGTCCTGCGCGGCATTGGATTGGCACAAACGAGTAAACAAATCGCGAACATCATTGTCAAAACCGGCAAAGAGGGTGTGCCCATATTCATTAGAGATGTTGCAGAAGTGACTATTGGCTCCGATGTTAGACAAGGGGCGGTTCTTGCAGATGGCAAAGGTGAAATTGTCGCAGGCATCGTTATGATGTTAAAAGGAGAGAACTCTCGCGCTGTTGTTGAGCGAGTCAAAGAAAGGATCGAACAGGTCAAGAAAACACTGCCTGCTGGTGTGGAGCTAGTGCCGTTCTATGATCGCGCTGAACTGGTGGATCGGACAATACACACAGTTGAATCAAACCTTGTCGAAGGAGCGATTCTGGTCATTATGGTGTTGCTTTTGGTGTTAGGCAATTGGCGAGGCGCACTTCTTGTTGCCAGTGTTATTCCGCTTTCCATGCTATTTGCCGCCATCTGTATGAATTTCTTCAAAGTCTCAGGCAACCTAATGAGTCTTGGCGCTCTGGACTTCGGATTAATCGTAGATGGTGCAGTAGTGATGGTAGAAAACACTATCCGCAGGCTCGCAGAAGCGCAGCATAAAAGACTTAACGAAGACTCTAGAACTACTATTTTAAAAGCGTGCTTGGAGGTGGCGAGACCTGTTGTTTTCGCGGTGGCGATTATAGCAATCGTTTATCTCCCGATCTTCAGCCTGAGTGGCATTGAAGGCAAGATGTTCAAACCTATGTCGATGACCATTGTTTTTGCTTTGGCAGGTTCGCTCTTTCTGTCCCTCACCTACGTACCAGCGGTATTAACACTCATTCTCACCGGTACGGTAAGTGAAAAAGAAAGTTGGTTGCTAAGGATAGTGAAGCCGATCTATCGACGCGGTCTAGAGATGGCATCGGTGTATCGGGTACAAACGTTTGCCATAGCTCTCAGCTTTTTGATTTTCAGTGCGATCACTTTTCCAATGCTTGGTTCGGAATTCATTCCGCGGCTGGACGAAGGTGCACTGGCCATCCAAATGCAACAATTACCTAGTGTCTCATTGAGTCAATCCATAGAAACTGGTACCGCAGCAGAGCGGGTGCTGGTTTCATTTCCCGAAGTAACAAAGGTCGTATCAAAAATTGGGCGAGCAGAGGTTGCAACAGACCCAATGGGCGTTGAAAGCTCAGATATGTACGTAGCATTGAAGCCAATCAGTGAGTGGAAGTCCGCCAAGACAAGAGAAGAATTAATAGCAAAAATGTCTAGTGCATTGGAAGAACGAGTGCCCCAGGCTGTATTCAGTTTTTCTCAACCGATCGAATTGCGAACCGCAGAATTAATAGCCGGCGTCCGTTCGGATATAGCGGTAAAAGTCTTTGGCGACGATCTCGATATACTTCGACGAGAAGCAGAAAAGATCAGTCGAGTAATTAGTGCTGTGCCAGGCGCTGAAGACGTGAAAGTTGAGCAAACGGCCGGTTTGCCTCAACTCATAATTGAGGCAGACCGAGATGCCATTGCTCGCTATGGTATCAATGTTGCAGATGTGAACAATATTGTTAAGTCCATCATTGCAGGACAGCCAGCAGGCATTGTTTATGAAGGTGAGCAGCGATTTGACATCATAGTTCGTCTTAAAGAAGGAAGCGGACAAGACATAGAGTCCATTCGCAAGCTCTTAGTATCAGCACCACCTTTAGTGGCAGGTGGTTCCGGTGCTCTCATTCCATTGACCAGCCTGGCTAAGATTTCGGTAGCCGAAGGACCAGCACAAATATCACGAGAAGACCGCCGCCGCAGGATAGTCGTTGAGTTAAACGTCAGGGGACGAGACATAGGAAGCTTTGTAAAAGATGCCCAAGCCACGATAGAGAAAGAGATCAAGCTACCGGAAGGCTATTACATCACCTGGGGCGGACAATTCGAGAACCTCCAACGAGCAACGCTCATGTTGGCTGTAGTTGTGCCGATAGCGCTTCTGTTGATCTTTATACTTCTATTTATGACTTTCGGTTCGATAAGTCAAGCCTTGCTTATCTATACAGGAATTCCGTTTGCTGTAGTCGGAGGAATATTTGCCCTAGCAATAAGAGGCATGCCGTTCTCAATTTCAGCAGGGGTCGGATTTATTGCTCTTTCTGGAGTGGCAGTGCTGAATGGTGTTGTCATGGTTAGCTACATTAATAGTTTGAAAGAACGCATGGATACCGAGAGGGCGGTATTCGAAGGAGCGCTGACAAGATTGCGCCCTGTTCTAATGACGGCTCTGGTTGCCAGCCTCGGCTTCTTCCCTATGGCCTTCTCAAGTTCTGCAGGCGCAGAGGTTCAACGTCCATTAGCAACAGTCGTCATTGGAGGATTGATCACTTCAAGTGTGTTGACGTTGTTGCTTTTGCCAAATCTTTTCATTTGGTTTGAACGTGTCGCTAAGCGACTAGACAAGCACAAAGGGCACAGAAGAAAAGACGAACGCCCGTCAAAGGAACCCATCATTAATTAGGAACGAGACAATGCCACGCAGACAAACAATCAAATCATTGAGAAAAGAAGCGATACGAGGGTATTCGTCACCATTAGGGATAGTGCTCTTGCCGTTATTAATTAGTCTGGGCTCCCTTTTATTTGTGGGCTGCTCAGAGGTGCCGAAGGACATAACGCCTACTGTGCGCGATGGACAATCACCAATTTTAGAAGTCAAAGTATCGCCATACTCATTTTCAATGTATCCACAGTACAAGAGCGAAACAAAGTCATTGCTCAAATTAGACATTCGTGACAAGCAAGATAGGTTTGTGAAGAGAGCGCATGTCTACGCCTATTTGCTAGCGAAAGATGGACACAGCACCAAAGTACCATTTGTGGAAGACAGCAACCTGGAAAAGTACATATCTGAGTTGGCTCTTAAGCATCACGACGACTATGTGATTCATATGCACATTGAGATGGCAGACAAGTCTTTATTCGTGCCTAAATTCTCTTTCCATTGCGGCGACCCAATTCCAGAAGGTATCAATCCGGACTTGCCTGCGCAACCTGAAGGGAGAGAAGCTAAATGATTTTGAGAATAAGGGAGAGCGCCGCTTACTTAGGCGCAGTCACGATTTTGTTGACTCAAACAAATGCATGCCGAGGAGCGTCTGTCGATCCAAGCATTATGAATATGCCATTGCAGGGCAATTCACAAATAGGTCCTGCTGTTTCGCTGTCTGCTGTTTTTGACGAATCATTGATCAATAGTCCGCGTGCAGCAAATATGAGAGCGCAGCTGGGAATTTCCAAAGCAGCGTATGCACAGGCGCTAACTTTACCGAACCCCTCGTTTTTCTTTCTCAACGACACAGCCCAGCTTGCTCGACAGGTAGGCGCATCCATTCCAATCGAGCCTCCGTGGAAACTGGCGTTTCGACTTCTTTTGGCCAAGTCGCAGGTCAAGCAAGCAGATTTTGAAATACAACGCAACTTGTGGCAGTTGCGTAGCACCGTCAGACGAGCCTATCTCGATGTGGTCATGGCAACAGAGAGCCGCGAGACTTACGACGAACTCTACAGTCTTTCATCCGGCTTAGTAACAGTTGCTCAGAAACGGTTTGCTGCCGACGATGTTGCAGCATTTGATGTCAACCGCGCAGAATTAGCCACATACCAGGCAGAGGCAGATCTAAAGCAAAGCACAAAGAAACTCGACCAAACTAAACAAAAGCTGAGCGTTATCATGGGTCGAGATTATAAAAACACCATAGAGGTGCCACGTCTGCCATCGTTTCAATTAAGGGCAGAAGTAAATGAGTTGCTACCTGATTTTAGCAAGGAAATCCCTTCATTAGACACCCTCATTGCCGATGCTTTGAAGAACCGCCTGGACTTGAAGGTCGTTAGGCAGGCGCTTGCTGTTAACGAAGCAAGCATGAGAACCGCTATCGGAAATATTCTTCCAAACCCTCAAATAAATGTAGGCAGTTCGTATTCGGGAAACCCTCCGGAAGGACCAGCAACTCGGGGGTACTTCATTGGCGTCACTCAGGAAATTCCTGTTTTGAACTTTCAGCAAGGTGAAAGAGCAAGGCTACGCGCTCAAAATATTCAGATCAAACGCGAACTTGAATCAACCAGAAACTTAGCTACCGAAGAAGTAATCTCTGCGTATCAACAGTTGGCTGCTGCGCGCCAGCGAGTTGCCTACTTCCAAGAGAAGATTTTGCCAACTTCTGAGAAAGTCGCGCGAATGGCCAGACGCGGTTATGAGGTTGGACAGACCGACCTTACAGCGACCTTAGCTGCACAGCAGGCAAATGTACAAACCAAGGCGGCATATCTTGAAGCTGTGCGTAATTACCAACAATCTTTGACCGACCTAGAGCAAGCAATTGGACATCCCCTCTAATTGCACTCAGCTTAATCCTCTGAACCATGGGCATAATCATGCAAACCACATCAAACCAACCCAAATTACAGCTTGACCTAGAACTTCTTTTGCCGCATCTTCCAAGTGAACGCGATCAATGCATCCCAAAATTGGAACAGGAACTACGCAACACTCGCGGTATCACGCAAGTACATATAAAGAAAGAAGGCAAGCAATTTGCGCTTTGCCTCCATTACGATCCGACTGTTTTCAGTTTGGCAAGTTTACAGCGTACCGCTCGCCGTGCAGGAGCGAAGATTTCCAATCGCTACCAGCACGAGCTTTTGCCCATAACTGGCATGGACTGTTCTGATTGCACGTTGGTAATCGAGCATGGAATAAAGCGTTTGGACGGCGTACTTGATGCTTCGATTAGCTATGTTGCCGGCACTCTGAAGGTTGAATATGACAGCCAGAAAGTAAGCAATGCTGAGATAAAAGCACGAGTTAAGGGTCTTGGTTATGAAGTACCGGAGACCGGACTAAAAGCCATAGTCAAAGAACGGCGAGAGCTTATCTTCTCTATGCTATGTGGACTAGCCTTGGCAGCAGCCTGGATGTCGCCACAGTTGTCCATACCGATGCCAGTTACCTATATGCTATTTGCCGGCACATATTTCTTTGGCGGCTATGACATCGCCAGGCACGCCTGGCATTCTATTAAAGAGCGTCACTTTGACACGGATCTGTTGATGGTTTTTGCTGCAACCGGTGCAGCCATATTAGGGAACTTCGTGGAAGGTGGACTGCTGCTCTTTCTATTCAGTTTAGGGCATGCTCTTGAGGAGCTGGCATTGGACAAGGCTCGCGATGCTGTCGGCAAGCTCGGACAGCTGACCCCAAAGACTGCCACAGTTGTTCGCGACGGCAATCAAATCGATGTTTCTGTTGATGAGCTTCAAATAGATGAAGTAGTGGTGGTGAAACCAGGGGTGCGCGTACCCGTTGATGGTGTCGTTTCCCACGGAAATTCCGCTGTTGATCAGTCGCCTATCACTGGCGAGAGCATGCCGGTTGAGAAATCAAAAGGCGATAAAGTCTTTGCCGGCTCCATAAACGGCAACGGGCAATTACTGGTCAAAGTAACCAAACTAGCTAAAGACAACACGCTTTCTCGCGTAATGCAGCTGGTGGAAGAGTCGCAGACGCAAAAGACCAGGACGCAGCAGCTGACAGAGAAGTTCACCAGTTGGTTTGTACCAAGTGTCCTCGTTTTCGATGTTTTATTGATAGCAGTACCGCCGGCTTTTGGTATTCCTTTGCAGACTGCATTTCTAAGGGCAATGACTTTTCTCGTCGCCGTCTCTCCTTGTGCATTGGCGCTAGGTGCGCCTTCGGCTGTACTTGCCGGCATTGCTCAGGCCGCACGCAATGGAGTTCTAATCAAAGGCGGCTTGCACCTGGAAACTCTCGGCCAATTAAACGCAATAGCGTTTGATAAGACGGGCACCTTGACGCACGGCAAGCCTAAAGTGGTTGACATTGTTGCAACCGCCAACCTATCGGAAAATGAAGTCTTGGCGCTTACAGCTGCTTGCGAGAGCCGCTCCGGGCACCCGTTAGCCGCTGCTATCGTAGCCGAAGCACATAATAGATCGTTGCAGATTCCTGAGCCTGAAAAAATGGAGTCTGTAAGCGGACAAGGACTTATTGCCACCATATCTGGACGCCATGTGCTTGTCGGTAATCTCAAGCTGATGAAGGACAAATCAATTTCCGTTGCAGAAGGACAACTGAAGCGGCTGGAAGCATTTGAGTCAGAAGGAAAGACAAGCATCATCGTAGCAATTGACGGAACAATGACGGCCATTATTGCTCTTGCGGATACTCCTCGCGACAATGCGAAAACATCTTTGGCCGCATTGCACAAATTGGGTATCCAGCAGATCTTTCTCCTGTCAGGCGACAACGCACGTGTAGCAAATAAGCTAGCCAAAGACTTAGGAATCGACCAAGTCAAAGCCGAACTCATGCCGGAAGACAAAGTCCAGGCTATGCGGGATATCGCAGCAAATAAAGTGGTGGCGATGGTGGGAGATGGCGTTAACGATGCACCGGCTCTTGCTGCTGCCAGCGTCGGTATCGCCATGGGCGGGGCATCGACAGATGTAGCTCTTGAGACCGCCGATGTTGCCTTAATGGGTGACGACTTATCAAAATTGCCTTTTGCTGTAAGTCTCGGTCGTGCCACACGCAGTGTAATTCGTCAGAACTTACTTATATCTGTGGCAACAATAATTGGCTTGGCGGTCACTGCCATTGCCGGCGTTACAAGTATTGGCTGGGCGATATTGTTTCACGAGGGAAGCACACTTCTTGTTGTTGTTAATTCTTTGCGCCTACTTGCTCATAGCGGTACGGTCGATGCAAGCGAAAAGGTTGTCCCATGACTGATGATCTTCAGCTCAAGACTGACAGACGTTTTCATCTTAAGGGTTGGCTGAATCGTAAGGCGGCTTCTACTCAGAAAGGAAAGTAACATGGATTGGCAACTGGAAATGTTGATGGTATTGCGGACAGTTCTTGCTGCCTTGCTAGGTGCTTTGATCGGTTGGGAGCGTGAACGGCATGGACAAGATGCTGGTGTACGTACTTATGCCGCGGTGGCACTGGGAGCATCCTCATTTGGGTTGATCTCGATGCATGCCACAGGCGGTAATCAAATCGATACGCGAATAGCCGCTCAGGTTGTTTCAGGCATTGGTTTCATAGGCGCCGGTCTCATAATGAGAGAGCAAGGACGCGCAACAGGACTAACTACTGCCGCCACGCTGTGGACAACCGCAGCGGTCGGCTTAGCCATGGCATTTGGCATGTACATAGTTAGCACTCTGACAGCAGTTATTACATTCTCGATCCTGGCGGCACACCACTTGCCTGGCTGGAAAGAGAACGTTGCGAAGAAACACCACCACAACGAGAGTACAGAATCCGTATGAAACTCTCTTGCGTTACATTCAAAGTTGTCCATATTCTTAAGAGGTTTACTATGTTTAGAAAATTGTTTCTTGTTGCTTCGCTTACTTGTTCCACTGCTTTTACGTTAGCAGCTTATGCAGATCATGACACTGATCATCATGAGCCTCCTGCAAACGTTCCGTCCACGGCAGCACCAATAATTCCCGCCACCTCTGCGCCGCCACCAGTGTTTCAACCACCACCACCTGTCTTTCAACTCCCTTTAGTTGCACCCCCTAGTACCATATTGCCGACTGACGTAACTGGTTTTCATGCCGGTCCCAACGCTAATCAATTAGAGCCAGAAAAGCCTTTGACTAAGGAAGAGCTGGCAGTGCTGATGGCCAAAGACAAGCGCTTTGAATTTACTGCCGAATGGACGCCCTTTTCGACGCACCCCTCAGCGGACATCCCCGGTCCATCGATCGAGATCAGCACGGACCCAAGAAAACAATTCGGCAGGGTTGAGAAAGTCGTGCCGCAAAATGCAAAGCATGTTGAACCGATGTTCATGCCCACGGTTAATGCCTCTTTCTCTAAAACCAACGATGACCATTTGACATTACATGACGGTGCTGTATTGGTTCGCGCCGGTGGCAGACCCGTATTTGTCTCCACAAAATTGTGCCACGAGCAAGTCGTAACATGCATCACTAATGGTGCCATAGCCATGATCTCGGCATTCGATGAAAAACCGACGGTCTTGAATCTTACGGACAAATGCTGTGGCGCTGTGGTTGTCTACGTTCCTTTGGAGCAAGCAAACAAATCGCATTCAATCAGCTTAAAGGCTGGCCAAATAGCAGAAGCCTACAAGCTTGATACTAAGCCAGTCAGCCATCTGGTATCTACCAGAATTGATATAAACGAGCGTATAGGACCACACTGTGGCTTGCTCGTAAGCCAGTGCCATTACATACGTGCCTTGAAAAAGTTCAACCTCGTAGCTGCCCTACCCAAGAGCGACTTTGATCGCATAGTTAAGACCGCTGCTATTGTCGGTTACGTTCAATACAAGCGTTAGTTAGCTAACGCCGTTTAGCAATAAGGAGTAATGCCAGTCTCATCAACGGCCTTAAATACGAGGTGAATCGATGAAAAAGACCGACGAAGGCTCAGATAAGAACCGCTATAACATTGCGCTTGTTCTGTTGGGTATCATCACGCTTGCCATATTGATCGCATTCACCTGTCATTACATAACTGCCAAGCCGCCGGAGTCCGAACTCCACACTCGACCAATAGGACATTTATGGCATCAGCAGGTTAATCACTACATCGCCGAAAATATTGGAAAGACAACCGGCTAATGAATTCCAAAATGCCTTGGTTAAATGGTCTGCTAGCAGCAGGATTTTTTGGCATTAGCATGCCTCTGGCGAAGCTCTTCACAGATGTAAATCCGGCTATGTTGGCTGGGCTCTTGTATCTGGGTTCCGGTTGTGGACTTTTGTTGTGGAAAATAGTTGTTATGGCCAATTCCAAATCTGGCTTACGGCTACCGAAACAAGACCTCCCGTGGTTGACAGGCTCGATATTCTTTGGCGGCATATTAGCACCCTTGTTGCTGATGTTCGGTCTGCAGCGCACTACAGCTTCCTCTGCGTCTTTGCTGCTTAACCTAGAAGGCGTTTTGACGGCAGTAATCGCTTGGATTTGTTTTAAGGAACATGCGGACAAAAGAATAATATTGGGGATGCTGCTAATTACTTTCGGCGGCGTCATCCTTTCGTCTGGATCATTGGACAGTCAAACGTTTCTTGGCAATGTGCTGATAGCAGCAGCTTGCTTTGCGTGGTCTATCGACAACAATTTCACCCGCAACATTACCAGTTCAGATCCCGTTCACATTGCATGTGTGAAAGGGCTGTTCTCTGGCATCACCAACGTGTTTTTGTCCTTTGCCATTGGTGGAGTGATACCAGAAGAATCAACCATGTGTAAGTTGTTGGCTATTGGCTTCCTCTGCTATGGCTTAAGTCTGGTCTTGTACATTCGATCTCTTCACTTGGTTGGCACGGCGCGCAGCGCGGCTTACTTTTCAATCGCTCCTTTCGTTGGCGCAACATTATCTATAATCTTTTTGCGCGAACCGGTCTCTGCGAATCTAATGTTTGCAGGACTGATGATGATAGTGGGCGTTGTCCTGCACGTGAGCGAAAAACATGATCATGTTCATACGCACGCTGCGGAAGTTCATGATCATGTTCACTTTCATGATGAACATCATACGCACGAACATGATGTTGACGCTCCTGAAGGCGAGCCGCATTCTCACCTGCATGTGCACACGGAGCTAAAGCATTCGCATCCGCATTATCCTGACTCACAACACAGACATGAACATTAGACAGCGACAGGTCAATCTCTATGACGAGGTCACAAGTTTGATGCAGCAATTTGAAAACACATCGGAGCTATATCCATATTTGATATCCATAATCATTTTGCAAGGCTTTAACAAAGGAGCGCAGATCTCGTGAAGATAATATTTGCGTGTGTGCACAATGCTGGCCGTTCGCAGATGGCTGCTGCATTTTTCAATGCATTAGTTGAACGAAAGGAAGATGAAGCAGTGTCTGCCGGCACGCAGCCTGGCGAGCGCGTGCATCCCGAAGTGCTGATTGCAATGAATGAACTTGGCATCGACTTAAGCAATGCAAAGCCGCAGTTGCTCACCGCTGAGCTGGTGCGGAATGCAGGCTTGTTAGTTACAATGGGATGCGGGGAGGCATGTCCATATGTGTCTGGACTCAAGAGACAAGACTGGCCACTTCCCGATCCTAAGGGAAAGTCGATTGAAGAGGTTCGGAAGATTCGTGAAGAAATCAGAATTAGGGTCCAGGCTCTAATCAATGCACTGCATGAGGCAAAAGTATGAGCATGGACCCACTTACTGGCTACGGATTGTTGGCTGTCACCCTAATGCTAGTATTCTATGCATTGGAAGGACGTTCAGCCTGGTTTGTCGTGGCTTTTGCTATTTCGTGCGTGATGGCGTCCGTATATGGATTCTTGCAGGGCGCATGGCCGTTTGGAATTGTTGAAGCAGTCTGGTCTTTGGTGGCAATCAGAAGGTGGTGGCAAAGAAAGACTAAAGAGTCAAATGTGTGAAACAAAAATGTTGACACACGTCAAACCCTAAAAGCGCAATGGACTCGCGCTTCCAGACTCGCATCAGCTGTCATGACGGTGTCCTTGACGCATCAGTCAGTTTCGTGTCAGGCACACCTAAAATTGAATAAGGGTATTACCTTTTCCGGGATGTCATGACTCCGTCGGGTTTTTGACCAGGATCCTTACCAACGGTCAGATAAGCTTAGTGGTTCTCGAAAGGAGTGTCCCGGCTTGAACGATGCGCTATCTCACTTGCGTTCCGGCGATACATTGATCGTCTGGAAGCTCGATCGCCTGGGCCGAACTGTGAATGAAAGGTCTCGTCGATTTGATATCTGAACTTGAGGCACAAGGTGTTAATTTCAAAAGTCTTACCGATGGCATCGACACCACGACTAGTGCCGGAAGATTTTTCTTCCATGTCATGGCGAGTCTCGCCCAGATGGAAAGAGAACTCACCTTGGAACGCACCAAAGCCTGTCTTGTTGCTGCTCGCAAATTAGGCCGTGTCGGCGGGCGAAAAAGAATCATGACTGATAGCAAAATCAAATCAGCTAAAAAACTTCTTGCAAGCGGTATGCTGCCTAAGGATGTAGCGGCAGATCTCGGGATATCTGTTCCGACGCTCTATCGCTGGATTCCTGCGGCAGCCTCAATGGAACCTTGATTTGCGTGACTTGGCGAATTATTTTGCAATTTTGTAAACTGCTGATACCACCAGTGGGATCTAGGAAACCTTTGTGCCGCACTGTTCATACCAACCTTTGCTTGAATTGACGATTTTCACGACCGACAGCATTACCGGTACTTCTATCAAAACGCCCACGACGGTAGCTAAGGCGGCGCCTGAATTGAAACCGAACAGGCTGATAGCAGTGGCCACGGCAAGTTCAAAAAAGTTGCTAGCACCAATCAAAGCGGATGGACCGGCGACACTATGAGCTACGCCAAAGCGCTTATTAAGCCAATATGCAAGAGCAGAGTTAAAATACACCTGTATTAAAATCGGTACGGCGAGCATTGCAATAACCAGCGGTTGCTTGATGATTGCCTCTCCTTGGAAGCCAAACAGCAAAACCAGAGTGGTTAAAAGAGCGACAAGCGAAAGCGGACCCAATTTCTTGAGTGTGCTTTCCAGGGCACTAGGTCCAGCTTTTAGAAGTATTCCACGCCAAAGTTGTGAAATTACAACAGGCACGACAATATATAGACCGACTGAAATCAAAAGCGTCGCCCAGGGTACGATAATCGAGGAAAGCCCAAGCAATAGCCCGACTATGGGTGCAAATGCAAAAACCATAATCAGATCATTGACCGCAACTTGACTGAGGGTGAAGTAGGGATCACCTTTCGTTAGCTGGCTCCAGACAAACACCATAGCTGTGCAGGGAGCCGCTGCGAGGATGATCAAACCAGCGATGTAGCTATCGATTTGATCGGCTGGAAGATACGGTGCAAACACATGTTTGATGAAAATGAATCCAAGCAGCGCCATCGAAAATGGCTTGATTGCCCAGTTTATGAACAGCGTCACTCCCATGCCGCGCCAGTGTTGTTTGACCTGATCAATTGCCTTGAAGTCGATTTTTAGCAGCATGGGGATAATCATTACCCAGATTAAGACCCCAACAGGGATGTTAACTCGCGCGATTTCCATCGCTCCAATTATCTTAAAAACACCTGGCATAACTTGACCGAGAATAATGCCCGCCACTATGCAGAGAAAAACCCAGGCGGTAAGCCACCGTTCAAAGAAGCCTATTGTTGGCTCATTTACAGATGCCTCAGGTGTCGTAACTTGTGATGTCATTTTGATACCGGCAATGATTCCTGCGTTTCTTTGCTAAGGCTTCGGTCGTGCAAAAGCCGCATAACACGGGTCTTAATCTCGTCTCGAATTTCACAAACTTCGTTATCCGACTTGCCTTTCGGATCCGTTAGTGGCCAGTCTTCACGATTCAACCCTGGCACATATGGGCATGCCTCGCCACATCCCATGGTCACTAACAATGAAGCTTCTTTAGCCAGGTCGTCAGTTAGAAGCTGTGGCTTTGTGTTTGAAAGGTCGAGGCCAACTTGTTTCATAGCGGTCAGTACGCAGTCATGAACCTTTTCAGCGGGTTGCGTTCCGGCTGAAATAGCTTGAGCTTTTGCAGGGTCTGCCAATTGATTGAAGAAGGCCGCAGCCATCTGAGAGCGTCCAGCGTTGTGTACACAGGCGAAGATTACTTTCATTTGCTGCACTCCTTCTTACTTATACTGACGCTTACGGGTACGGCTTCGGGCATCGGCGCGCAGCAAGCCGAATTAGTTTGGGTTGTGAATTCGGAATCTTCGCCATAGGTTGTGGCTGAGTCTGTTGTGTAAAAGCTTTCCCAGGCTATGCCTTGTGGGTCATGAACCCAGGCTTTGTCCGCTTTGGCGTAGCAGCAAGTAGTTTGCTCTTGCTCAAGAATTGGCTGTTCTGCTGCTTTTAGCCGAGTTGAAATAAGTTTGAGCGCGTCACTGTCGTCAACCTGAATTCCCAAATGGTCTAGTCCCGGCTCTCTTCCGCGAGTTGAGATAGCAAAATTTATGCGCGGATCGTCAAGCATCCACTTGGCATAGTCTTCTTTTGTAACCGATGGTGGCACATCAAAAAACGTCGAGTAGAATTTGATCGATTGTTCTAGATCAGCCACTGCGACGTGGACGTGGAATCTTTTCATTAACACTTTCCTCCATTATCAACGCAGCAATTTTCTAGCAAGAAGCTCATTAGATGCTGCATTTGACCATAGTTAGCTGAATATATAATTGACCGGCTCTCACGCCTGGACGCTATGAGACCGGCGTTACTAAGCTCTTTCAAGTGAAATGACATAGTTGCCGGTGGGATAGCAAAATGATCGCTCAGTTCTCCGGCTGCCATGCCAGTCTGCCCTTTGCGAACCAAGAGTCTAAAAATGTCCAGTCGCGTTTCCTGCGCTAGCGCTGACAGGGCGCTAACTGCTTCATTCGTTTTCATATTTCCAGAATAATCGAAATATGCTCAAAAGTCAATCAACTGATCTTTGCAACCGCCAACAGTGCTTTACTTCGCCAATAATCGAATTACTGAGGTTCGACTAATTGATAATCGTCGAGCTATCTCGGATTTGTTCAGTCCTTGTTTAAACACCTTTTTCGCTTTTTCTGTATACCGCTGAACGGATTGCGGTTGACCGCCTACTCGTCCAAGTCTCTTTGAGTAACGTCAAATTAAATTGAGGTGCGGGTGCGGGTGCGGGTGCGCAATTCTAATTGTCGTTGATCACTCTTCGCCGCAGCTAGGTCGGTCGTTCTTTCTGATACGAGTTCACTCCCCATCTGCGCCAGGCTGGTATTACCTTTCCCGCGGATGTCATGACGGCGTCGGGTTTTTGACCAGGTTCCTTACCGACGGTCTATATCGCTGGATTCCTGCGACCAGATCTGGCGATCAGTGAGCTGCCAAGCAGCTTAGCGCCACTTTTCGTTCCATTGATCCCCGGACCCCATCTTCGGCTTGCGCATTTGGGCAATTATACCGAATAGAAAGCTCACCAGAGACACATACACTTGACCACCTCGCGCTAAATAGCGCTAGCAAAATGCGCCAAATTAAATTTGCCAGCTCGATTCAAGACAGTGGCTAACAGCATAACAAGCTGCGCTTGTCCATTTTAAGCGATTGGCTGCACTAAAATGCTGCCACCATTTTTGGTGGCTAGCGTTAAAAGACACACCCGCGCACAAATAGCGGGTAGTGGCTAGTTCTCTTTATCCTGCCTTCCGCGTAAGCGGTCGGGCTGCGGTTTTCACGGCGTAATTGCCTCATGTACCTCGCGTGAATTTTGCCAAATGATTGACTTGTTTACTGTTGCAATTGGGGGTCATCATCCATGCTAAATTCAACTTGTTTCAACAATGCGCATCTCTTGAACTTCGTTCTCTGCCTTACCGGCGCTGCAATTCTGTTTCGGATTACCGACATAGAATTGGCGCGGTGCGTTGTCGAGGCAGTGCCGACTTATGCGAAACATGAGCCGTCTCAATCGCTGGGACAAGCTGCCAAATTTTTCCTTAGTACGGCATTGGTTTATTGCCTAGTGCAAGCAAACTGTCCCCCGCTGGGCACCCTCCTATCTCATGCCTGGACGCTCTGCGAACAAGCGGTAAGCGGTTGCTGTTCTTTTGTGTTGCAAACCATTTGGCACGCCTGCGGTTAATCGCCTTGCTTGCCTTTAGGCGGACTTTTAATTCAACCCGGTCAGCATCACACACCGAAGCCCTGGAAAATCGATTCCAGGGCTTTATAGCGCTATATGCAAAGCCGTCCGGTTAGAGATCCAGCTGGTAATAAGTGCCGTCCAGGCAAACAAGTTGCCCGTCCTCTACTAAACTGTCAAGATAGTCCTGTTTACCAATGCGGTAAGCGGTCGGGTCAACATCCTTCAAAACTTGAGACGGTGAGTATTCAAGATCGCCCATTTTGAAAGGCTCATAACATTCGTCCAAAAGATCGGCATACATTTCATCGGCATCAATGGCGGTGCCTTCTTCCTTGACGATATGCTCCATAATCCAGTCATAGCCGTACTCGACGCCGACCCCTTCAAGCTCGCGCATCAAGTCATCAGTGCCACATTTCGGACAGACTGCATTACCGTCTTCATCGAGCGGGACAGTTATATAGTCCATGTAGCAAAACGGTCGTGACATTTCATGCGCTTGTTCGCGGAACTTGTCTTTTATCTCTTCGGTTGCTTCTAACATTTTCGTTCCTTCCTTTGTTTACTTTGTGCAGCTTTGAGCGCCGCACCCCATGCGGCACCTGCGCATCTGCATGGCTCACGGGCCCCAAGTTCAAGGCATGGAGCGAAGCGGAAAGAGAGGGATACCGGAAGGAGCGAAGCGACTGAGGATATGCTCGCGGTGCCTTGAACTTGGGTGAGCTATGCTCAGGCTTGTCTGCCCGCAGGGAAAGGAAGGCGCTCAGCACTGAGGTTGATGCCGATAATCTGTGAGCGATTAACCCAAACGGGGTAACCAGCATGACAAGCCGGTTTACACTAGCGCCAGTTGTTAAGATCATTACAACCAACGGCACGTAAGGCAGGATAAAGCGCTCTAGCCTATGTGCGCTATCAGGGCATTCAAGGCGTTTTCGTACCAGCCAGAAAAGCTAGCGCAAGGCTTAACGTGTAACGGTTTGCCTGAAATGAAATGCTGGTGAGGTTTATTACGCTAGCCACCACCGGTAGAGGCGTAGTCAAGATCAAACTTTGTCGATTATTGCCGACGAAAATTGCGGCTGGCGGGTAAAACGAATCCACGAGGGTCGGCAGCTAGTCAGGAAAGGAAACACTCTATGCCTAAAACAGAACGGGCAAACGTTATTTATTTGCGGCTGCGCAAAAATCAAGATGAACAATTAAGAGCGCTAGCGTATGAGACACGCTCCACAGCAACAGACTTAGCTCGTGAAGCGGTTGATTTGTTATTGCAGCAGAAAACCCAAATCCGGGTCAATGAGCTTGAAGGCATCATTGCCCAAGAGCTGAAGCATTATCTGAAACAGTTCATGGAGGAAATAAATTCAATATCCGCTGGCATTAGCAGCTTGAGAGCGATGGCCGCAAGAGGCAATAGGCTGAGTGGCGCTTCTTACTTCTTTCTCAAAGACTGCGACAAAGTAAGAATGGATAAAGCGATATCGCAGTCAAAGCAGCTATCGGCGGGGCGCAGGAAGCTAGAAGATGTCGAAGTTTTGGGAGTAGCTGCCAGCCAACCGGCGCAAGTAGGCTAAGTATGTATTGTTATGCGCGACTGTTAAGCGCCAATGAAGAAGGGCTGAACCACACGCTTTCGTACATTGACGGTCTTGGTACTAGAGGTTCTTTCTTTTCTGAACTTGACGAAGATCTGAGCGCCGAAACGGTGAAGAAAGTACTTCGCATTTTCAAAGGAGCGTACATAGAATCAAGCGATCCGTTTTTGTGCCAAAGCATAATTTTCTGTGGCACTTTTGCAAAAGAGATGCAACCAAGAGATATTTTGCGCGAGGTAATGCTTGAGTACGAGTCACGAAGCTCCACAGTCACAGCTTGGATAGCTAACAGTGTCAGCAACAGATGGGGCACAACCAAAATTCACCTTCTTATTTTTGCCCGCGATCAAACCGGGGAGCCTTTCTTGTTGTCCGACGCGGGGATTGCTTTGCTGCATATGTTGGTAGCTGCCGCAGCAGCAGGAGAAAAAAACGATGCCATCTGTAGTAATACACAAATATCGTAAAGGTGCTGACGGTCATGCTTTTGCAAAGGCGCACCTCAAATACATTCGCTACAGGACAGGGCGCGAATCAGAACCGCGCAATTTCTTTGACGCCTCAAACGACTGTGTTGATCGAAAAGAAATTCAAGATCGAGTAGCAAGCCAACCGGCTACAGGCGTGGTTCTACACACTTTAATGTTGTCACCTGGGCAGAATACAAACATCAAAAATTATGTGCGGGCTGTCATGGAAAAAATCCAAAACCGAAAATGCCAAGATTTTTTCTGGTACGCAGTCGAACACAATCATACCGACCATCAACATGCCCATGTTGTTGTTCTGGGGCGCGGCCGCCAAAATCGGCAAGTACGCTTTAGCAAGAAAGACTATAGCTTCATGCGTTCGACTGGCGATCGATACCTCAATAGAGAACGAAACCGAGAGCGGCGGTTTCTACGGTACAAGCGCCACAAAGAGTGGACTTACCACCGAGAGTTTTATTCGGAATATGAACCGAGGATGAGCCCCAAAAGGCTCGTATGCAGCCAAGCAAAGAAACATCTTGCGAAGAGTCGGGATGCTTTTAACGCCATTCAAAAGCGAGAAAAAAACCATAAGCGAGATAACGATCCTCTGTACTGGCTGCAACCAGCACTTAAACGAGCCGCCAGAGAAAACGAAAAGGCTTTGGAAAGCAGCCTGTCAATGACGGTCAGAGGCTGCGCCGACCGGCGGCGCAAAGACTTGGATGAGCGCTCATGGGACAGATAACTAGAATTTTTGAAATCTCAGCGTCACCACTTGCAGTACCAAACATTTTGGTTACAGTGCTGGCGGAGCATGGCTGGAGCCAGGTCTTCTTCAACGAGCACTTAACTTCAGTAAGCGCCAGGCTGACCAAAACAGAGACAGTGATGAATTGTCCCTGGGAATACGAATTTGCTCTCAGTGTGTCATGGAATGGCTCATTAAGCGGTTCTGTGCTGGAAGTTCAATTGAAAGAAACCAGATGGAATTGGACAGATCCAGACTGCGAAAAATTAGCCAGTCAATTAATTGACAAGGTTGTGCAATGTACGTTAGCGCCGGAATCGCTTAGAACATCCACTGGCTCGACACTGGGGACGATTGACGATCTAATAAGAGCCGGGTTCGTTGATAGCTATGCAGGCCCGGAGAATTTCATTCTCACCAAAATAAATGGGCTCTATGTCCGGGTGCCTAGAATGTATAGCGTCAGGCACATAAGCATTGAAGGCGCTACGGGCACAGGCAAAACCAGCGCTCTTTTTTGCAAGAACCTAACGGACGAGGCTACTTTGGAATGCAGCGCGATTGTCACCGAGGCAACAGGCAGTAAGGGACGCGCTGATCTTTTTTGCAAAACTTCCGGACGGCGCAAGGTTCATGGACAAGAGGTTTTCTACATCAACCCGTCAGAGCTGCGCACACACCGGCTGAATATTTTGGATCTGTGCTCGACTTATGACGACGTGGTGAACATAGTCGAAATCCTCATGCGGTCCACCACGCTAGGCAGTCATAAAGGGGACCAGTTCTGGGAACAAGCGGAGCGTTTGTTATTAACGTCTTTAGTGCTGCACACTTTCGGTGAACGCAATTCAGGTAACTGCCATATTGGATTCGTCCTGGACCTGTTAGGTAAAGGCTCCGCAAAGCTGGGTCCAATGCTCAGTCGAAGCGAGGTCGCTTTAGCAGCGAAGCTGTATGAGGCATTCATAGAAAATTCCGCCGAGAATCAACGCGCTTCCATTGCCGCCGGACTGCTAAGCCGGTTGGGCATTTGGAACGCGCCCCGGATACGGGAATTAACGAGAACCACCGATCTTGATTTCGAGTCACTACAAAGCAAGTTATTCACCTGGTACATTGCCGTGCAAGCTGATCGCTTTGAACTGAAGCCGCTTTCAGCGCTCATGTTCAATTCAGTGTTTCTTGTAATTCGCAAATTCAAATTTGAGCATCCCATAAAAATCTTGGCTGATGAACTGCCGAATATGGGCAGAATAAGCGACTTGGCGCAACGGCTGACGATATTGCGACATGACGGAATCTCGCTTACCTTCGGCTGCCAAGATTACAAGCAACTGGAAAATGTCTATGGAAGCGAAGCGCCACTATTTGCCAGCCAACCGGCTATCAGAATTATTTTCCCGCCTAACGATCTGGAATCGGCTGAACGCACAAGCCGAGCGCTCGGAATAAAGGAAGAGAGGATCACAACAGTAACCAGCAGCGGGCAACTTATAGAAAAAACAGAGCGGCGGCCGGTTATGCCAGCAGAAGAATTAACACGAATGAAACCAGGCGAAATACTTGTATTCACGCCGGTAGCGCCACCTGTGATATTGCAAGCATTGAGCTGGCGAGATTACAAAGAAGAGACAGACGAAGAAAAACACCCGCCACCATATCCGCCACCACTTGATGTAGACGAATCGCTTCTATCTTCTAGACTGGCAGAAACGGAAACAGCGCAAGAACCAGACGATGACTTGTTTGGAGATATCGCATGTTAGCCGCTTGGGCCGGTTTGCCTACCGGATTCTGTGCATTTATTTTAGTATGTTATTTCACAAGTCTCTTTGTCTCTTCTGGCGTACCGCTCCTTGCAGGAGCCATAGCCGGTATCAGTGTTTGGTACTGCTTCAAAAGGCTGGATGACCGGCGGCTAGAAGCGGTCCTGAGCCCACCACCGGAAGTATGGCCGGTTCCTTTGGCAGTCGCCTGGGGCGTTCTGAAAGCCGCCTTCGATGGTCCTGTCGTCATGCCTGGTCCCGTCGCCGGACTTTTGCCCTGGCGGCTCATCAAGCAAGATCAGGCGGCGGGTGTATTAGTCGCCTATTTAGACACCGGGCAAATGGCGCATGGGTCTGATAGCTCTAACTTACAGGTGACAGTGACCGCGTGTTTAACGCAGCACCCAGTCGGCGGAACAGCGGTGAAAATCGCCTATACAGCAACAGAGCGAAATATACTGACCGAAAAGCTGCTAAGACTGACCCAGCGGATTTTGGATGGGATGATTGATCAGTCCTTTCCACTCGATGACTGAGGTACAAAACCGGGTACTGAATACCTAGTAGTTGTGGTCCCGGCGAGGTTTCAGAAATGGACGAAAGCAAATTGCTGACTGACTTGATAGTCGAGCTGCGCAATGAATTACCTGGCGTTGGGATAGGAGCTTACAAAAGGTCTAAAGGCACTACGCAATTGTACCTGCGCCTGCCACGATCGCTGCGATTTACACCAACCCGGACCAAGATAGCAAAAGATATAGCAAAGCGACATAAGGGGTTAGGGAAGGTGACCATTTTTGTGAGCCGCCCGGCTTCTGCAAAAGGTTGGGTCAGCGTGACTGAGGACTTCTTCTTACGCCCTTGGTCGATTCATAAGGTCGAAATAGAGAAACTGAAAGTTGATTTGAAAAAATTCCTCGCAGATGGTGACTTAGATATCGCCGTGTATTTGTGTTTAGATCTTGCCAAACAGTATCTGAAAGACTCCGAATTAGACTTAACCCAAAGGTGCCTAACGGAAGTCACCGGTTGGCTTTCAAAATTGGACGACCTCGACGAAGAGAAGAAAAACAACCAGGATTCGGTAGCCTTGTTTCACATGGGTACAGGGCGCTACAAAGAAGCGGAAGCCGCATGGAAAGAGGCAGATCCGAACCCTGACCACGGGCTGCACGAACGAATGATACGGACCTTGAAATACAGAAAGCAGCGCGCGCAAGCGGAAGAAAAGGAACTATCGAAGATATTTAAAACTTACAAGGGCTGAGGGTTTTCGATGAAACAACATGACGCGCTCCAAAAGAACGACGCGCACAAAGTTCTGGCGTTGTTTGTTGAAGCGCTACGAAAAAAAATTCCGAACTCTGGTGTCTCGATGTGGATGCTAACGGAAACAGGCATCATGAAGGTGTGCCCCGAAATGCCTTGGCAAATTAAACTCACACCCAAGAGATTGGATATCTGCAAAGCAACTGCAAAAGAGCTGAATGCTGGAAGGCGGGTACAAATTTGGACCAAGGTAGACGAGTTATTTTGGCAAGAGGCAAGTTCGCAATATCGCGCCTGGACAGTCCATCAAATAGAAATTGATGCCGCCAAGTATTTACTGGCTCGCGAAGATGGCTGGTGTAGAGCATGGTCTTATCTACCGGATCTTGCATTTCATTACTCGAAATCGGGGAAGACCCAGCTAGCAAAATATTGCCTGGAACAGTATGAAGCGTTGATTGAAGACGAGCGCTATGGAGATGACAAAACCAATACTTATGCTTCTATCGGAGAAGATTATCTAAAAATTGGACAGCTTGAAAGCGCGAGACGCATGTTGGCCAAAGCTCAGGCTCTTGGTGCAGATACCACCGAACTAAGCGAGGATCTTCAATTTGAAGAAGGTTATATAGCCGCTGAATTGAAAGAATTGCACGAACTCATTTATGCGGATACTGATGAATCCTCGTGATTGACGTTCCTTTCGGATGTGTACTTGTAAAAGGTGCTTTTGGAAACACCAAGAGTTTTGCAAATTTCATCAACTGGAATCTGTGGATTCTGAGCAAGATTCTTAGCCATAGCCAATTTTTTTTCGTCCATTGCCACCGGTCTGCCGCCTTTACGCCCCCTTGCCCGAGCTGCTTGCAGACCCGCATTTGTACGATCTCTAATCACAGCCCGCTCAAATTCCGCCAGGGCTCCAAAAATGTGAAATACCAGCTTGCCACCGGATGTGGTGGTATCTATATTTTCTTGCAAACTCTTCAGTCCTATTTGTTGCTTGTCCAAGCGTTCGACAAGGTCAATAAGATTGCGCAGTGAGCGAGCTAGCCTATCGAGGCGCCATACAACCAAGGTGTCCCCTTCTCGGGCAAAACTAATTGCGGCTTCCAAGCCTTCATTTTTTTCTTTGGCGCCGCTTTTCACATCCTGAAAGACGCGATCGCAACCGGCATTTTCCAGGGCGTCTAATTGAAGAGATAGATCCTGGTCGGCGGTCGAAACGCGAGCATAACCAATCAGCATAGTCCTAAAACTCATTTACGTTAACAGGTTTACAGACTTAGATTTTAGGATGGGTTTACGGAATATACAAGCCCCAATCCCTGACAGTATGATAGTTTTCAAGCAACAAGTGCATAAAACGGTCGTTTTACGGAAATCGACCATTGACCAAATCGACCAAAATGATTTTGTACGGGATTGATCTCGATCCCGTACAGCTACTGGCTTGTTTATTTGCAGCGCTCCAGAAGAGATAACACCTCATCTACATGGTGGTGAACTTTGTAGTTCAGACTAATCCATTTTCGCTCTAATGCCCAGCCAAAGTAGTAGCTCTTGTAGATATGATGTTCGGGTGGATAACGCCTCATGTGAGACTCACTGATAATATGTCGGTCGCGAATAAATTGCAAAACCGCCGCAATACTGTCTTTCTCATCGGAAGTGACCAGGGAAGCCAAATCGAACCAGACCGGTTCACCGGAATCGTCTGTGTACATTACCCCCATGTATGACCCCGATAGTCCCAGTTCCCGCTGAACGAGGCTTGCATAATAATAGGCTGTTGCTTCATCTTCAAGCCGTAGTGACATATAATCACCGAGATTCAAAGGCCGCCGGTTTTGGAACAGGCTGAACCTATCAGCAAATATGAGGTGCGACAATTCGTGTGCAAAAACAATCGGCACCGCCTCCCCTTCTAAGTCCTTGTCCAGAGCTATAATTCCTTCTTCAAACGCCATAAAGCCCCTCAACTTTTGATTTCTGAGTCCGGTGCTGACAATGCGGGCGGATTTGTAGTGATAGAGTTTTTCAGCCATAGAAAGCAGTAAACGTAGCGTCGAAGACACTCGCGCCGCTTCTGTAATGGCTGAATTTTGAGAGAGAAATTTCCCCAATCGAACCGGCTTGCCATCGTATTCAGTATCACCTACTTGCGCAAGGGCGGACTCTTTTGCAAAACACCCAGCAATAGCAACTCCCCAAGGGCAAAAGAGCGCCAGGAAGATCCCTGATAAATCCCATCGGTATGCCTTTTTCAGATGGGCCTCAAGCGACACCAGCACAACCCACAACAACCAAAACATGATTTGCTGCATTAAGTCGCCGGATTGCTGAACGCCCATAAATAATATGATCAAGACCGGAAAAACAGAGAGGTGGAAAGCTAAACAGTGCGGAAACTTTCCAATCCAGCCTGTACATCCCTTCTCAGTTCGCCATATGTAATAGGTGAAGAGTGCGCAAAAGAAGAGAACCCTCGCAAGAAGCGGATTTGAATTTGAATTCATTGCCACCATTAACGCAGCCAGCAACAAACTATAGTGAACTAATGGACTGTAGAGATAGCGCAGTATCATGGACATTACGTGACTCAGTAAAAATAGGGGACGATCCCTCAATGACAACTCGGTAGCCCGCTTAGCGCTTGGTGCAAAGCTTAAAACCGTAAATAATTGCGCGAATCAGCCCGCGACCAAACACAAAGAGAAAGATTAAGAAAATCCATCTATCCAACGTGATTGGCTCCCAGCAAACCTTGCAATCGGTTATGACACCATTTTCTATAGACACAGCAAGAGCGCGTCTTGGCAATAGGCCTGAAACCAGTTGGGAAAATTGGTCATGTTGGACATCTAGAAGGCTGAATATAAGGACAGGTGGTTTGAGTGTTTCAATCACAGAGTAGCGGAATCGTGCAAGTGAACCGTCGGTAAAATCATCAATAAGCCTGGCCGGACTTACATTTATTATCCAAATCTTGCCGGAACCGAAAACGACACTCGACCGTAAATTAGCCCTGAAAAATTCTGCGTCTTGGCGTGTCAATCCACCCAATGAAAACACAAGGTCAGCGATTCGCAAAGCGCTTGAGTTAGGCATTCCAAGACTAGTCAAGCTACTCATCGGCTTCCCTATCAAACGCGCGGGTTCTCGCGCATACTCAGATCGGTTTCGTTCTTCAACGAATCCCTGAAATAGTGGTGGTGCTTCATAAGTCCCAAACCAAAATAGGGCAATAATTGCCATGATCAATAAGAGCCAGACTGCAATACTGGCGGTTACTTGTTTCACCGTATTTGGTGCCTCTTTGTTTTCTGGTTCAATTGATTCTGTCATTGGAAGTATCTAACGATGAACACCTGAAGGATCTAACTCAATTTCCCGCCGCCTTGCTGCGTTTTTTGCCCAGTCTTGTTCCGGCGGGTCAGCAAATTGAGCATTCGGCGTTTGAGCTGGCAGAGTCCTGCCTGCTGGCAACGGCTGTTTGAAACCCGAATAATCAAATCCCTCAGAGCCGCTGGTTGAAGGACCATGTATTTCAAGCCCTGGATCAACAGTACTTGCTGGATTTTGGGAGCCATCACTCCCCCGTCTATCAGGCCCAATACTCTCTCCCTGAAGGTTTGCATTCTGGTTGTTAGTTTTTGGTGCATTTTCCAGATACTGTTGTGCTGACTGTCTAACCTCCTCCACTTTCTTCCGCTCTTCTGCCCGGCGTCTGGCTGCTTCCATTTCCAATAGCTTTTCCCTAAGTTGTTCAGAATTCATAATTTTTTGGCCCGGATCAGCTGAATCTACAAACAACAAGCGATCCGTGGGAAGTTCGCTGAGAGGGGTAATTGGTAGCTGTGGCGGGACATCGATTGGTTGATTTCTCCACTTCGCCGGATAGTTGTCTGCCCCCGTCACCCGCCACCATTCTCGCTTTTTCTCCGTTTCTAGTGCGCTCGCCCGTGCAGTAATTTGGCTGCGAATGTTAGCAATCCGCTCCTTATCTTGCTTCATTTCCGGCGTGTCTTCAGGTTCGGTATTGCCCAGCGCCTTCGATAGATTCACACAACACGTACCAATGAACAACATCACAAATACTACAAACTGTATTTGAAAGGCAGTCCATCGCCATTTTGCAGCCTCTTCGATTTGCTGTTGTTCAAAGGCTTGCTGCAACTGCTGTTGTCTGGCAACCTCTGCTTGCTCTTTTTCTTTTGCTGCTTGCTCTTCTGCCTGTTGCTTAGCCTCAGCTTCTTGCTCGCGCCTCCGCTCTTCTGCCCGGCGTCTTGCATTTTCTTCAGCTTCCTTCTGCTTTTTATAACGTTCCTCTTTTTCTTTGTGAGTATTATTTCGTGGCTCCGAATTTGCTTTGGACTCCCCGCCCGCCGCCATTCTGCAAGCGCAAGCTCCACTCATGCGGTGTTCCGAACTTGTTAGATGTTCTTTGAGCTTGTCCTTTGCATTATTGTATTTTTTCATTTCCTCTTCTGCTTGTTTCTTCTTTTTGGGAAACTGAATCAGGTCAGGATGCATAACCTGACTCAAAAATTTGTGTTTTTCCAGCACTTTTTCAAGAGTCGCTCCTGGCTCCAAACCTAACGTGCGATAATAGTTATGAAGCTCATTCATAGTCCGTTTTGCCTATTCAGCGATTTTTGTTGCGCTTTTAAAAATCGATCTGCTTCTTCGGTCCAAGACTGCCATTTTTCCCAACCTTCTCGCATTGTGTTGGCAGTTTCATCGTCTGGTTTTCGATAACTTTTCCAAGCCGATTCAGCATCCTCCAAACGTTTCGCCTCTTGCTGAATGTCTTCCAAAGTGTTTCGAATATTTGCTTGTCTATTTATAAAAGCTGACTGGTTCGCCTGATAAGCAGCAGCATTTATTTTGACGATGTTATTACCCATGAGAACAAGAAAAATAGCCGTTATAACGAGAGTTTGAGTATCGGGGGCTTTGATTCCAAAGCTAGGCGTTTTATTTCCTACAGCAACAACTCCTGCACCAATTCTGGTATCAAGCTCCCGCATGAAGTCAGTAATAACCTCGTCGCAGGCTTTTGGATCAAACCCAGTTACAACAAGGTATTCAATCTTTTTAGGCATCCAGTGAAACTCAACCTGCGTTTTGCCGTCATCCACACTATGCAATTGAACTTTCAACACTAATAGCCGTCTTAGACGCTGCACTCCTTTCGATAATTTAACTTCGTGGTCAAAGCGCATGTGCGCGACTATTTTGTTCGTCAATGTGTCTGCCGTAGGTACTTTCCACCCATCTCCCCAATTGACAGTCTGCTCAGCCAACGTATCTCTAATTGCCTTAAAGACATCTTCCAGGGGCTTGTCGTAGACGGTAGGCTGCGGATTCAAAATGTTTTGGCGCTCAGGCTCGTGCCCTGATATTGAAAGCGAAAATGTCAAATATCCAGCAAGGCTAGCCACCAGCATCGCCCCGCCGCCACCAAGAAGCCATCCGCTCGCCAAGAATACGACACCAGCAACAACTACGCCTAGAATTATTTTGCCCGCCATACGTCACCTGCATCTGGTGCTTCCCGAGAACGCTCCTGTGGTTTGCCTCGCTCTCTTTTGTCTCGATTGTTGCCTTTTGTTCGTGATTGCTCACGCCCAAGACGCCTTTTCTTGCCGATCCCGCTACCGCTACCAGCTGTCTCCTGCTTGCTTGACTTATACCGCTGCCTTTTATGGATCGACTCAGGGATAGCGTGTTTAAGTCTTTCGGGCGGCTTATATTGCGTAGCCATGTTATAGGCTCCAGGCGGTATTTTGTCGATCTTCACCGGTAAGGTATCCGGGGTCATAACAATGACTTTGCAGGGATCTAAATTGACCAATTCATCTATGGTCATCAAATTCCGTCCCATAACATGCTCATGAATCTGTCCACTATCGCCTATCTTATAATCTTCAACAGTCATTCTGCCTAATGCTTCACTGAGAGGCTTTGCGTCCTTGGGCTTTTGCCGGAAATATATTTGTGTGCCTGGTTGTTCCAAAATAATCTGGGCATCCTTCCCATAGTTCTTTTCCAGCTGCCGGTACTGCTGAAAGCTCAAGACCAACCCGACTTCGAATTTCCGAATTATCGACAAAACAGCCTCGATGCCAGGAATCCTACCGAAATTGGTGAATTCATCAAGGAATAACGCGAGCGGGTTTTCCATTTTTCTTTTCTGTGCCAGAGCCATATCCAACACATAGTTAAAAATGAGGCTGCTGACAAGTTTCATTGTTCGAGCGCGACTCGGCGTTGCCATATAGAACGTGAACAGCCCATCTCTAAGGTCTTCCGGCTGAAAATCAGTTCGTTGTGTCAGAGTCATGACCTGATCCGTTAACCAGCCATTTAGTTTAGTTGAAAGCCCTGAGGTCACTCCAAATCTGAAGTTCTCAGATGTGTTTTGAAGCCACCCTTCAAACTCTTGCTGGGCTAACTCTGAATAGCTGCGCCTGATGACCTTTTGAATATTTTGCGGTCCGCTCAATAGCAACCACCGCAACGCCCCTATATGTGCATATTCCGGGTCATCTGCCGCCACATGCAAAATGAGAGGCACCAATAATTGCTGCTCCGAATTGTCCCAAGTAGGATCAACCCGCGAGTCTTCTTTTGAACCGTTGATCACTATCAACTCAGCCAATGATGACGCCTTCTGCGCGACCTCTTCAGGTTTTGCAAACCGCACGCTGTCTAAAGGATTTACTCTAGTAGAGGTCATATCCACAGGGTTGAAAGAAAAGATTTTGTGCCCTGCTTGCCGCCGCCAACCCGCTGTCAGTGTGTATAGTTCTCCTTGTTCACTCTCTTCCGGCACTGACTCAGTGACAATCATGTTGACACCAAGCCGTTCCACCAGATTGGGCACTCCAAATCCAGATGTCTTGCCTAGACCAGTACCACCAGCAATGAGAACGTGCTTGTAAGTTGACTTTTCAGGGACGCTTAGCTGCTCGCCGTTTTGATACTTTGTTAGCAAAAAGCTTTTCGGATTATTCTTTTTGACTATGTAACCCTGTTCACGCAGCTCTTGCTCTGTTCCCCATCGTGCGCCACCATACACTGTGGACACTTCTCTATCATCATCAGCGTGCGCCAAACGGACCGCAGCCGCTTCAAGCGCATTTAAAATTCTCACGCAACGTTTCAAACAATCGCTTTTATTAGTTCTGCCAGTCCGATCCTCTATACGAACCGTCACTAGCTGCCCGGCTCCATCAGTTGTTCGAGTCCATTGGAGGACAAGCCCCCAGTCGTATGCAAATGTATCTCGGCCTGCTGGCTTGTTGTTTTTTTCGTCTGCTAGAAATTGGTTGAGATGCCTGCTACTCTTGCGGATTCGGTAGCCGAGCGCTTCTATGACGTTCGCCGCCAGAAGAGACATTTGTTTTGAGTCTACCTTTAGGATGCCTGAATCTTCAGCTTCTATAGCCATCCACTGTCTCTATCCTCCTTTTCGCGATCTTCCTTCTGCTTCAATTTGTCTTGGAACTTTTTCTTGATTCGTTTTTTCAGTTTGCGATCGGCTTTAATACGCTCTTGCTCTAAGTCTTTAATTGCCTGCTCCATTTCAGGCGCCGCCTGACCTTGTGGCCCGGCCTCTGCTTTGGCATCTTTGAGCTTGTCATCTGCCGCATCGTATTGGTCCTTGAGATGGTCCCTATGTGACCAATCGGTTGGCACATCTTCAAGCACACTGCGAATAAACGAATGCGCCGCAAGAACCACTTTCAAAAATGGCTGGTTTACGTCTTGCCCGTGTGGGTCTTCCCAGCGCTGCGGCTTGTCGTTAGGGTCATCTCGAAACGCATCGTTCAGTTTTGCGCGGTAAAGTTCTTCATCTAAAACGCCAGAAAATTTCTCGCGGTCCTTGTCCTCTATCCACTCGTAAAGTGCCACAGCATGGTCTTTCTGTAGCCGCGTTTCTTTAGAATGTCTGTTCTCCATAGCCAATTTTCTGGCGTGGAAAAGTTCTTCTAATTCACTGTCCTTACTGTATTCCTTGCCTTGATATCTAAAACGCTCTATCTTCTTTGCGAATTCACCTTGTTCATGCATCGGCGGTTCGCTACCCTCAGCCCTCGACTCCGAGCCGTGTTCCTTTTCTTCGATCCATTCCCTGAGCTGCCGAAAATCCGGTTTACTTATCCGGTCGGCGTAATTGTTTCTTAGATGCTGCTCCAGTGATTTCAGCTCATCAAGCGTGTTTGCAGGGCTATATTCCGACCCTCTTGCTCTTATTTTTTTAGTAACAGGCGCGTGTTCCTTTTCGTCGATCCACTGCATCAAACGCCTAAACTCGCCTTTGCTAACGCGCTGCTCTTCATGGTCCCAGAGATACTGCACAAGCGCTTTCAACTCTGTCAATGAATTCTGCTGGCTGTAATCGCGCCCTAAAACCTTTATTGGTGTGGCCAAATTTTTGTCACGCCGCCTTTTAAGTTCGTCGTCTGATTCGCCATCAATAGCAACCAGCAACGCTTCCGAAGCCTCGCGTTCAAGCTTTTCACGCTTCCACTCGGAATACGGTTGCAGCTGCTCACGAATTATTTTCTTGCGCAGCCAGGGTAGCTCTTTGCGTGTTTTGCGCTCCTTTTCTTTCTGCACATCTCGCGCCTTAAGCTCCTTAACCCGCATACCTGGTTGTTCTCTATCCAAGAAATCGTCGCCAACTTCCTTCATTAGCTGGCGGTCGCGACCGCTAAAGAAAACACTTCTGCCGTTCCAGTCAACACCTCTAACTTCGACATGGATATGGTTGTTATCAGTATTTCGATGCGTCACAGCACACCAATCAAGATCAAGACCTTTGAACGATTCAAGCTTTTCCATAATGTCCCGAGTAAAGGCCGCTTCATCCTGCGGGCTTATTACAGGCGAAAATGTGAGCTTGTGCATCACAACGCCCCGCGTTCCCATCTCCCTTACTCGCTGCCGAAAAGCTTTGATGTCGGTTTCGTCGCTAAATTTGTCAAAGACCTGCCGCCCGCCTTGTGGTCGATCCTCGCCAGGTCTGTGTTGAATGTAGTTGATGTGTTTTATTGCCTGGGTAACTGCGGCTTTCCTTGCCTGTTGCCAGGTCCCACCAGCAACTTTTTTCTTCTTGGCGGAAATTGCTTTGTGAATCAAGATCACGATTTAAGGACCTTTTTAATTCCCGCTGAGATAGCCTTCTCGTCGCTGTCCAAGCGTTTCCTTTGCCGCTGCTTAGTCTCGTTAAGGGCCGATGTGAATTCGGACTCAGGACAGCCCCTATAGGTCAATGTGTAGAGCGTTCCAATTTCCGTACCTTGTCGCGCTAACATGCCACAGATTCTATTGGTCATCTTGTCGATGGCCTCTATCAGTTCGCGGTCTTGTTTATTGGCTTGCTCCAACTCCAAGTGTTTGAGATAGAACAGCACAGCATCACGAGCAAGCTCGCCTTTCGTAATATCTTTGGCCTTAGCCATCGCTGAAAAGCGTGCAAAATCGGCAGACGCAAGACGCGCCTGCACGGTCGGACTCCGGCGCGTTAGCGGCATAGAGAGACCTGCTTAAAAGTATGTTATTACACTATCTATAGCTGAGAGATTGACTTAATGCAATACTTAAAAATTGGAGAGTGGCTGAAAATCCCGCTGTTACAGGGAATATTCATTTGTGGCGCACGCCTATTATCTTGCCTTACCTCCCGGCAAGGCCAGGTCGGCAAGGCGTTGCTAGCGCAACGGGAGGTTTTTTCGCAGCCTACATCTGCTCTAAACCAAGCTGCCTCGCAATCGAAACCAAAGCCCGGATATAGACGGGCGAAGGGTGACTCTTGCCCGTTTCCCAACGTGCAATGGTGACTTGATTGGCGCCTATGGCATCGGCAAGCTGCGCCTGGCTAAAGCCGAGCGCACCCCTGATATGTCGTATCCAGGCGCGGATATCCTTATGTGGTCCTGGGCGTGTCTGCCCCCAAAGATTTGCAGCAACCAGGCGGGCAATTGCATCTGAGGTGGGCTCGGCTTCTACCTTCGCCAGCTCATCGATCGAGCCTGCAATCAACTTGGTTAGGCGCTTGATAAAAGCTGTCTTGGTGTCATCCATGGCGGGTGCTATTGGCAAATGCTATAAGCCGGTGTACCACTGGACTATACCCAATCCCATCAATCGCAGATGCTATTAGCAATTGCTATAAGAACGACCCCGGCCGTCTAGCCAGGGTCGTAAGTTTATTGGGACTTTCTTCGGTCGCTCTAAGTCCAAAGTTTCTGAACGTATTTGTGAGCTGAATAGATTGAGCAATTCGTTTGCTGCGAAATTTCTAGAACGGCTTTTAGATACTGCTCCAAGGCGGTGTGCTCATCCCAATCACATTGATTAGCCATTGCGACAACGGCAGGCATTGGGTTGCCAATTTTGCAGCTGCCAAAAGCCAGCGCTAAAATCCGCATGAATGCTAGAGCTACACAAAACAAGGCAATACAAGTTAGAAAATTCATGTGCGCCTCCTTATTGTGGACCGGTGGAAAGGATATCCGCCGCCGTGATGAATTGTTCGGTTTCGACTGGGTCGTCCCTAAAGTTCAAAATCTTGCCGAGGTCTACCGCGCTCACAATTTTTATAAGCCCAACAGTGATCTTGGGTCGCGGTTTGCCGTCTTTCATGTACGCTTCTACCTTTCTGACATAGCCTTCCAGCTCTATAGATACGCCTTTTTCGAGCATAAGAGCTTGTGATGCTAGGTGCTCCCATGCTTCGATCTCATACCAATCGGTGCTTTTGTCTTTGTGGTTATCTGCAACCGAAAAGGTTGCCTTTCTGTGCCCTTTGGGCGTGACGAAGCATTTATCAACTCGTCCGACATTGCCTTTTATCCGAATTCTATTCAAGACTGAAACCTCCTATTTATGTCTCTCTTGAGCCGCTTGCATTGCGACTATGTATATTATATGCCACCACATACGACACCACCACCAAATGATATATAATCCCAAAACGGTTGTATTCATGCGGCTTTTAGGGCATGCCGGAGCTGGCCGACCCGAGCCCTCAATACAAAAGTCAGCGAGGAATAAATGGGAGGGGACCCATGCGGAGCATGGGGAGGTTGCCCGTTTATGCCGCAGCCTACCGCTAGACTGCACGCGATAGCGTGCGCTTGTGATTGACACCTGAAGCTAAACTACCAAAGGGCGACGGGGGCAGTTGCGGCTTGCCGTCTGCTGCCTCCGTCGCCCGAAGGGTTGATAGCGTAAGGTGTCAATCACCATACGAATGGATAGCCGCAGGCTACCTTGATTGCAGCTGAGCAGCGGGGGCACCGCTGCGCACTACCGCCGAGCGGAACGAGGCGGAACTTCCATTGTTTAAAAAAGAAATGGCGCCCTGCGCCAAGGCGCCGCCAGCCATCTGGTCAATGGAAACAGGTTTGCAAAGGAGCTATGCTCCTTTGCACTATTGATGCTCGATTCCAATGTAGAATAGTCAGTCGTCTCTTTACCCCTTTCGCTTAGGTGGACCGATGCAGCCTTCACAAGCTCATTCACACGCAGAAAAAATGTTGCGGTCTTCTCAAAATCGTTCTCGCGAAGATCCGCTTTGGAAAGCGGCTGAACAGCAATTGTTAGCCGCCGCCATACTGCATACAAAAGAACAGGATGGAAACTTTCGAAGTCTTTTAGAAGTGATAAAGCTGTCTCCGACAGCACTGGAGCATTGCCTAAAAAATAGTCCTTGCTCTGCTGCGCGGGTCGAGTTTGAAAACTACAAAACAAACACCACGGACAATTTCCGGGTTGGTGTTCAATCGGGTCTTATAGCGCAGCTGCAAGCCAGTTGGCTAAACGAGTGGATGTAGTTCCCGATTACTCTGACTTTACGGACTGCTGCATTTTCTCTTTCAGTATCTCGTTGACGTTATCGTGAAAATCCCCGTCCAACCCCTGGAGCCAACAAATAACATCGTAATCAATCCAGGCAACCAACTTGCAGGGTCCGTCCGGATCGATGTACATAGCATTCTCAAGTCGCTCCTTAGTCAGACGCGGCAATTCATCATCATCTTGTTCGATACTCATTGTTCATTTCGCGTCAAAACGCGCTTTCAACCTAACGATCTCTATCACGATCCTTACCTTCGCGTTTCATATTGTCTCGCATCTTCCACTTTCTGCGCTCCTTGATATCCCTCTTTAGCTCCCGCCCCTCGTTTTTTGTCTTATCTTTGCTACGACGTTCCTTGCCGCGATTTCGTTCTTGTTGCGCCTCGCGAACGGATCGCAATTTGGCAACCATTTCTCGTTCTTCGTGGCGATCAAGAAATCGCGCTGTATAAATTCGAATTTGGTCACCCCGACGCGTATACCCGACCATAAGCGGTTTTCCGTCTTTTAAGTACCCGGAAGTGTAGTATCGTTCCTCGGTTTTTGTACTGTTTTTGGAATCAACCTCAAACACATTAGGTCTTGTAAATAGGCTGCTAGCCTCCTTGAAGCGAACATTGTGCTTAATCAAATTCTCTGACCACTTCATTTTATTTGCGACAAAGGACTGCCTACCAACAGTCCAAGTCCAGTCATTGCCGATTGACTTTACATCGTCATCCACTCTTTACTGAGTCTCCCTACTGGAAATTCCAAATTATAGGTCCGATTAGATAATGTCTGTCCTGTGTCCAGGACACCGCAACTCGTGTTCAGCGGCCGAAGCGCGCCGTCATCCAGACCAAATACGCAGTTGCCGTGTTCATCACAATCCTGACACGCCCAACCGAAAGACATTTCGGTTTCCGCCTCGGAATTGCGCTGAAGAATGCCGAGCTTGAGCAGCCAATTTCTAACTTTCACTAGGTGTAGCGGACTGCAATACTCCATACGAAAGAACAAAACGGCAATTTCCAAAACCTGCTGGAAGTAATTAAGCAGCCCATGGGCGCGCTAGAGCAATGTCTAGCAAATAGTCCTTGCTCCGCTGCGCGGGTCGACAACTACAAAATAAATACCACGGACAATTTCCGGGTTGCTGTTCCTTCTGGGCTCTGGACGCAGCGGCAAGCCAGTTGGCTGAACGAGTGGATGTAGTTCCCGACTACTCTGGCTTTACTGACTGCTGCATTTTCTCTTTCAAAATCTCATTGACATTTTGATTAAAATCGCCTTCCAGCCCCATCAGCCACCAAATAACGTTGTAATCGATCCAAGCAACCAGTTTGCACGGACCCTTTGGGTCGATGTACATCCCATTGGCCATGTATTCTGCATTCAATTCTGGAAGCTCGTCGTCGGGCTCAGTCTGGTCATTTACGCTCATTAGTTTTCGCGTCAATACGCGCTTTCTATGTCACCTATCGAGATCTTTGTTCTTATCTCCTTTTACATTGTCTCGCCTTTTCCAAGTATTGCGCTCCTTGATATCCCGGTTACGCTCTTTCTGCTTCGGTTTTTGCTTTGATCTTTGCAACCGTTCTAAATTTCTGGCGGGCTCTTGCTGTGCTATTCGATCAGCCCTCAACCCGGCTATCATCTGTCTTTCCTGTTGCCTGTCCAAATACCTTGCTGTGAATAGCCGTATTTCTTGTCCTCGCCGTGCATAGCCAACCATCGCCGGGCGCCCATCCTTAAGGTAGCCAGACGCTGAAAACCGGTGTTCAGTTTGGCTATGTTTGGCATCGAACTTATGCACGGCCGATGAAACAAACAGATGGCTTGTGTCTCGGAAATCTAAATTGTGTCGAACCAGATTCATAGACATCTTCGATTGGTTAGCCACAAACTTGAATCCTTGATACTCCCAGCGAACATCCTGCTTCGACAAAATCCGGACCTTCTACCTACCAATACTTGGCAAATTATAGAGGCTGTGTTTGCAGCGAGGTTCAATTAGTTTTCGGTGTCCTGCATATTGCTAGAATCTGCACGTTCCTAACATGAGGATTCAAAGATGCCGAATAATCAAGCGAATTGGTGGCTGCATAGCCAAGATACACTCAGGCAAGGCATCGGCGTTGTTTTACATTGGAAGCCGACCGGCTGGGTTGTTAATCGTGTCATCACTGATTCGCCTGCCGCAAGCGCTGGTATAAAAGCTGGCGATCTAATTCATTCAATTAATGGCTACGAACTTGGTTCAAAAGAAGACTTACGTGAAATCGATCGAGAATCTGCCATCAAAACAGCCTCTGGAGCATTAGAGAAGTGGCAACTTACACTCAAGCGAGATAACACCGGCCACGAAATGGAGAGCGTTACAGAAACCATCAGAAGTCTCATCGAACGCGAAAGTAGCGAAACCATGCACGATTACTGCTATTCCTGCTACGAGTGTTATATGGAAACGAACGGCTGGTCAGACTGTGGCAAGGACGGCTGTTCAGGCAGATGTATCGTGACGTAGTTTATGGCTTTTCTTTCGATTCGCAGTTACCCGTCCCGATCGGAATGGAAAGTTTCACTCGCGGGAGCGTAATCGTTCGCTGTGTGCCATTGCGATCAAAAGTAAGCGCCACGCTCGTTCCCACCGCTCCGCGAATCCGCGAAACTGCTAGCTCAAACCCTGCTGCATCCACAGGAGAACCGTCAACCTTCAGCAATACATCACCTTTTTGAATACCAGCTGTTTGCGCGGCAGTGCCATCAACGCAGGCGTTTACAACAAGTCTGTTGTGTTCTTTGTCCTCAACCAAAGCAATACCGACACCGACGACTTCCCCAGGTTTGACTTCTGAAGCAGGGGTTGAATAAGTGGGCATTGCAATCAGCAAAGCAACGAAAATAAAAACCAGGGCTTGAGCCATGATCAGCGAAGCCTCCTAGTTTTGTGATTGTGTCATCCCAACCCTCACAGGTTGTTCGTCTTGTGCCCAGAGCTGGGCTTCCACTTGTTGCTTGAATTTCCCGCTACCCTGAGATTTGCCACTCGTTAGTTCAGCATCTATCTGGGCGATATTAGCTTTCAACTTTCCGGCTATGTCCTCCGGTGGATTGAGAGCCAAGGCTTGTATTAGTAAGGGTTTTGCTTCATGTAATTGCCCACGTTTGTAGTAGACATTCGCCAAAGCGTTCCAATTGCTCCACTCTGATGGACACAGGAGAATAGCCCTTTGCAACAAGATTTCGATCAAACGACGATTTGGTTTTTTAGCTGTTGAGTAATGCAGAGCATCATTCACTTCAAACCTAAAATCCCATGGATACAGTAGTTTTGCCCCTCTGTACGCATCACAGGTTTTAGAAACATCAAGTTGAGTCTTTTCCTTTTTGCTCAATTCGTTGCCTTTGTTCATGTACTCGCAAGCCTTCTCCCAACGCTTAACGTTCCAAGGCTGGATCTTTGGATCGCCTGGATATTCCCCAGGCTTGTAAGCCGAAACTGGTAACACCGCAGATAGTGTCACCATTGAAAGAACAAGCAGTAGAGATAATTTTTTCATAGTCAGCCCCCAGTTCGGTTTTCAAATGTCGTCCAGCGCATCATTCCTGCGTTTTTCTATCAAAAACAAATAATCCACCAGAGCCGTAAATTGCTCTGGTTTGCGGTTGTAAGGGAAAGGAAGCTTCATCGGGTCTTTGGGCATCAACACTTTTATAACATCCCCTTTGATCCTGCGCGGTGAAAAGTCTGGCTTGTCCAAAGCAATCAAAAGGAAGGCACGCAGCACGATCCCCAAGTCCTTGTGATATGAGTCTCTCTCTATGTAATCGTCTAAGTCCTTTAACGCTTTATCGTACTCTCCAAGGTGAATATAGGCGGCTGCACGGCAAAGGAGGGCAGTTGTTGTTTCTGCCGGACGCTTTGAAGACACAGCAATGTCCAATGAGAAATCAGAAACCGCTTGCTGGAATTGCCCCAGAAACAAATAACAAAATCCTCTTCTTTCATAGACAGTGGTAAACACATGTCCATCATTCCGAGTGAGCGCTAGCTCCGCATCAAAATCTAGAACAGCCTTCTTGTATTCTCCTAAGCAAAAATGTGCCCAGGCTCGATGTGAATAGGCCCATGCCGTTGGATGGAGTTTCACGGCCTTAGTGGCTTCAAAAAGAGCATCTTTATCCCTGCGAAGCGCGCTCAGGCAGCTAGCTCGCTCATTGTGGTAATAAGCTAAGCTTTCGTTGCCGCGATTTGGATCTAAGTTCATTGCTTTCGTGTAGTAATCTAAAGCTTTTGCATAATTGCGGTCGCGCCGCCAATAATGACGCCGCGCCAGCCACAGAAAACCTAGATGCGCCTGGACTTCACCGGCAAGAAACGCCTCTAAATCAGAAACAGCTGTCAAAGAGTCTTCCAACAGCATTCTGGTATTGTCCTTGTCCCAAGGAACAGAGTAAGTCTTTCCTTCAAACTTTGGACGCTGGATGCCAGTTGCTTTATCCAAAGCCCGCACAGACTCTACCCATTTCTCCAACTTGAAAGCGGCCATTGCCCTAGTCCATAAGGCTGATTTGTTGTCGGGATCATCAGCCAGAATTGCATCTGCATAGACCAACGCCTGCTCAAAATTCTTGGAATGATAGGAAGCTCGCGCCTTTTCAATTAGAGTCGGTTCAATTGGCAAAGAAATCAGGCGGCCAAGAGCTAAGAGCTTGTGTTTCATGTTGTGGCTCCCGGTTTCGGCGGATCTAAAACAGCTTGAATTTCTTGCTTCGTTGGCAAATATAGAACTTCGCCCGGCAACAAGTCTCGTCTCTTCGGCCGGTCGTCTATCAATGTGGATTCGATCTGATTGATTTGTGCAAGCAGCTCGGAAAGCGCACTATTGCCGAGTTTCAAAAGCGCAATTTCTTCGCAATTTGAAAGTGTTTCAACAACGTGCGTGTCCCGCGTTGTTTTCTGTTGGTTTGGTTTCGGGCTGGATGCCACAGCTGGTGCGTCCTCTGCGTCTATCGGCTCCGCGTCTTCACCGGCCTCGTACTTAGCTAATTGGTTTTGCGTCCGAGACATGAATTGCTCAACAGCATTTTTGTTGTTAGCCTCTACGGTTATTTCATCGATAATTTCAGCTGCACTTGCATCCGGTTCCAAGGGTTTCCGACCACTTACAAATTCAGCGAAGAAGCCCTTTACAGATGAAATAAAGCCTTGCAAGAAGTTGCGATCGCGCTTCAATTCTTGATTCTCGGCTTCGAGCTTTTCATTTTTCGCCTTTTCCTTAGGTAGATCCCAGCGGGCAAGCTTCTGGTACTCAGCTTGTTCCGGCGTCAATTTATCAGAGAGAATAGAGTTCAAAAGAGCATTGTCCGAAGCCTTTAGAGCTGCTTCTATCTTGCCTAAATTTGTCTCTTTGGCTGAAAGGATCGCATGGGCAAAGACCGTGCTTTCTGGATCTGTCGCTGTTACTTTGCCGGTCTTTATTTGCTCTAGCACCCCAAGCAGTTTAGCAACCGTTCCTTTATCAGCTAGATTGACTGCAAGATTTTCGACTCTCAGAATAATACGCTCGACCGGTTCCGGCGCTGCTGCTTTATCATTCACACGCCCTGGACGCACATCAAAACCAGCACCCATAGAACCGCTTGAAGCCTCGTTTCCAGGTAAGCGGGTGTCAGCCTTATTTGCAATATCGGCGTTCTTGTCCTTGCCGGACTGATTATCTACTTTAGGATCGCGAGTACCTTCAGGTTGGCTTGCAATGGGTTCTTTGCCGTCTCGCTTGCCTATCGGAACAATCGGATTTTCTAGCGGGTTCTCTTTGTGTTTCTCGATGATGGCGTCAATACCATCTAATCGTGATGTATTTATGGCCGTCTGGTCGGTATGTCCAATCTGGCTCTGAGACTTAGTTGTATCGCTTAGAGCGTCCCTCGTCGTATTCTCATGAGCAACATCAAATTCTTTTCCAGCGCCACCACGTACATTGGCGTCTGTCGTCGCGTGTGGCTCTGGGACTAACTTTCCATCTCTGCCGGCGGAATTGTTGGCGCCGAGCTCGCCGGCTGCCGGCGACTTCGGCGGCGAATCTGTATTCTTGCCTTGAGCTGCATCCGAAGCGGCTTTTCCATTATTTGTATGTTGCCCTGGCGTTTCACCCGTCTGAAATTTTTGTTCGGGTGGCTTCGCTGCTAAATCTTGCAACGGCTTTATCGGGGCGGTTTCCGGCTGGTGTGCTGCACTCGCCGGATTTTGATTTTTTTGTGTCTGATGTATGTCAGCGGGAATGATGACCGGGGGAGGAATTGAAGCTGACTTAGGCTCCGGCTTGGTTTCGTAATTAGTAATTTTTTGATTTTGGTAAGTATTGTCTTTCTGATAAGTGTTTTCTTGAGCCTTGGCTGCCTGCGCTGGCGGCGCGTGTGGCTCTATATTTTGCCGTCCACTTTGTCCTATAGGCTCATTCTGTTTTGTCTCGGATTGTTTGAGACCAGGACGGTCGGCCATCTGAGAGGCCGACGTGTCCTGGACCTTACCAGAATCAAGTTGCGAGCCAGTTTCTGAATAAGTCTTTTTTTGCGTTGGTTGCGTGTTCTCCAACGACACGTTGGGTAGCGCTTTACTTGCGCCGCTAACGTCGGACCTTGCCATATCGGGAGGTCTTGTAGAAGATGATGAAACGGTTTTGTCGCCACTCAAAGGAGAGTTGGCCGCTTTAGCCTCCGGCGAAGCGGGCTTCACTTCTAGAGAAGATTGCTTACCAGTTGGCGCAATAGTCTCCTTGCCAGGCTGGCTCTGGGTGCTGTCCGAATGGACAGCACCCCCTGTAGCTACAGGGGGCTTTTGGTCTGCTGCATTATTTGCCTCTGCGTTAAGCCTGTCTGCTGCTGCTTGTTGGTTTCCAGGAGTTCCTGTCTGTTTGTCGCCTGCACCATCACCACCAGCTCCCTGCTTGGTGGTGGCTTTGCTCCATTTAGGCGAGGCTCCTTCCATAATAACCTGCTCCTATTTGCTTTTAGCAAGGTACTGCTCGACAGAGGCCAAATTGGACCGGATCTCGGCTGCATCTTTGGACGGCGGATTACACGCCAGCGCCTGCAAAGCCGCCTTTCGGCAATCTTGGTATTTGTTTTGTGCGGCTGTGATACCCGCTACAGCATTCCAGTTACGCCAGTCTTTTGGATCAATCGAAGTCGCCTTTCGATAAGCTGCTTCCGCTTTTGCTAGATCCCCTGCTCCCTTACGAGCTTCGTAGTCAACGCCCAAGTTCAAGTAGAAGGCATCAGCATAAGGATAGATTTCAATCGCTTGTTTGTATTTCGCTATAGCCGCATCACGCTTCCCAACATTGCCCAAGGCATTCCCTTCGTTGTAAACCTTACAGGCCTTATTCCATATAACCCGGCTGCCCTTGCCAGGAAAAGTTTTAGCATCTAAAGCCAGGCAGCTTGATGGGCTGATAAATCCTATCGAAATTGCACCCAACAGCGCAAACACAATCCCAGTCACCCTTTTGGAATTTCTTGTTTCAATCGCTGAACTGCCCACTTTGTTTGTAAATGGCAATTGGCATTACAAGATTGCAACAAACCGGCTTACAGAGCCGCTTTTGAAACATCTCAATTGCAAGCAGCGTTCTGCTCAAGTTGTAAACGGAAGCCCAGGTTATAGGTTTTGCGATCCCTTTTGTGGGGTATATTTTGGGGGACTAATCATGCGAGCCACTCTTATGATCGAACAAATACAGGCATTTAAAGATGTCAACAAAAACTCATTACTTGAACGCCTGCATTGGTGTGGGTTTTCAGGCTTGCACAAATCAAACATTTTGGGCGATTCGATGCCACAATGTCCAGTCCAAAGACAACATTTAACCTACTTATTTGCAAATCCTGATTTGCCTCCTTTTCATTGGTGCATACTATGGTAAAGTCGCGGTCAGCCGCACCAAAAAGAAAGAAAAACAGTGAGTGCAGGCCACGTGAATACCTGATGCCCGGCGAGGTTCAACAGTTGATTGAAGGCGCTAAGACCGCGAGTAAATTATACGGCAGGCGCAACGCAACCCTCATTCTAATGCTCTACAGGCACGCCCTGCGTGTCACCGAGGGCATCAATCTTGAATGGAATAATATCTTCCTCGACAACAGGACAATTCACGTCAGCAGGCTAAAGAACAGCGACGACAGCACTCATTACTTGGAGGACGACGAGCTAATTGAACTGCAATGGCTGCGGCAAACCTTTCCGAAATCAAAATTCGTTTTTTGCACTCGCTCTCAAAAACAACTGGCACGGCGGACCGTGCATCAGATCGTCGCGACGGCTGGCATAAGTGCGCAATTACCTTTTCCGGTACACCCGCACATGCTGCGCCACGCAAAGGGATACCAGCTCGCTAACAAGAACGCTCACATGCGAGCGATACAAAAATACCTCGGTCACAAGAGCATCCAACACACCGCGCTTTATACCGAAATGTCGCCCGAACGATTCAAAGACTTCGGGCTTGGAGACTTGAGTTAGAGACGATAAGGAGTAATGAACATGGCTGAAAAAGAAAACAAGGAACTAAAACCTTTTGTCCTAAAATTTGCTACACAGCCAGAGCTTTACGCAGCCAGTATCCACGAAAAGGGACAACTAGACACGAGTAGAGCTGAAAAACTGAAACTCACTGATCTAATAAAACTCAGCACCGCAAATTGCACAACTTGTGCAATCACAACAGAATATTGGAGCGGAGAACAAACCGACTTCATGATCGACTGGCCTTGTGATGACTGATGTAGCTACTTACCAACAGAAGGCTTGAAAGTACGGGATTTAAAAGGAGCGATCATGGACGACAAAGAGATCAAACCATTTGTACTAAAATTCGCATCTCAACCAGAGTTGTATGCAGTAAGCACCGGCGAGAAAGAACATCTGGATGCGTCCCGGGCAGAGAAACTCAAGCTCACCGATCTGATAAAGGTCGGCAGCAACAAGACAACCTGTTCTGTCCATACCGAATGGTGGAGCGGGGATGGGAATGACCAAATGATTGACCATCCTAACGATGATTAACACAAAGCGCACACCCATAACTGCTACGGAAGTAATTATCATGTCTATACCGGGCGACCTTCACGCTGAAGCTGTCGCTCGATCAATATCAAGCCGAGGACAGTCTTGCAAAATCATGGACGGTAAATGGCAAGACGGACAGATCATTCACACAACATTCCTTGACGAGTTTCAAGCAAGTTATGATGCAGCTCCAATCGACAGTGCCACCACTATCTGGTGGCGACGACCGTTTACGCCCCAAAGCAATCTGAATGTAGAAAAAGAACTACAGAAATTCGTCAGCACCGAAAAGAAACATGCTTTGCACGGATCGATTTATGCTTCTGAGTGTCGCGTTGTTAACTCGCCGTTCTGCGAACTAAAAGCGCAGTACAAGCCATATCAGCTTCGCCTGGCATCGAAAATCGGTTTGAAGATTCCCGAGACGTGCATTACAAACGACGCGAATAGAGCCTGTGAGTTTACGAAGCGGCTCTCTAAAAACGGGAAACGATGTATATACAAGCCTTTCACGTCTCCAGAAGACAACTTCGCGCCCACGAGAATTCTGACAACTGAACAGCTAGAAGAAGCGGCCGCAGAATTGACGGTCGCTCCCGTAATATTTCAAGAGTGCATTGAAAAGGGCGTCGATGTAAGGGTCTGCATCGTCGGCGACAAACTTTTCTCGGCTGCAATTATTCCTACTCATGCTGACCTCATAGACTGGCGATGTGATCCATTGGCGAAAACGGAACACTTCAAGTTGCCGACAGGGATCGAAGACAAGCTGTTCGCGTTCACTCGCGCACTGGGGCTAGAAACAGGCTCAATAGACTTGCGAGTAAATCCCGATGGTCAATTCTATTTTTTCGAGATCAATCCATCCGGCCAGTTCTTATGGCTCGAAGCCGATCTCGGTTTACCAATTTGCGATGCATTCGCTGATTTGCTGCTTCGGGCTGGATCTAATCCTTAACCGGATAATCTCAAGCCGCTGCAACTAGCCCTTCAAACAAAGAAAGTGATTGCATAAGCAGCGAACAGGCCCAAGCAAACAAACATGACATACAAAGCAACCGCCAATTTCTTGGACACCTCTGTCCATAGATAGCTCATTGGAAGGAAGCTGTACGTTCCCAGAGTGAAAAGAAATAGCATCACATATGGTGCTGGCACGTGTTGGGTGTGTAGTTGCTGCGCCGTCATAACATCGAGCGCAATCGGTATGGGAAGAAGCACGGTAACTAGCGCTGTGCCTGCAAGAACAAGTGGGTTTACCTCAGCAAATATGCTCTTCAATGGAAGCACTTCCATTGCCAAAGAACTCAGTACGGCTGCCAGCAACATAAATGGCACTGCTGTTTTTATCAGCTTCAACAAGTTCTTTAAGTATTCCAGTCCAACGTGCTTGGCGGAATCCAAAAGGCTTTCCTGACATTCTTTATGTAAAGGAATCGAGCACGTCACCGCTGGTTGCTCAAGTAACCCGACTTCAGCCGTGGTTTTGCGGTTGTTGATATACACAATAAGCGGCACAAATACCAGCAAAACCAGCGCGATAAGCGAGTATTGAATGGCTCCGTAATACCAAGGCAGCCCGGCGAACACCATGGATACGACAATAAAATTCAAGGTCGGGGAGCTGAACATGAAGCCCAGGGCTGCTTCCACGTTGGCTTTGCCGCGAGTGATACCGCAGGCGACTGGTACTGCGCAGTTCACGCAGACACCAGCAGGCGCGCCCATCACAATTCCTTTGAGAGTGTTCATGTAGATGTTGCCACCCAGTTTGGGCGGATAGAACTCAAACACAGTATGCAATAAGGCTCCTAAAGCCAAGCCAAACGACATGCCGATACGCATCGACCAAATCCAGTTAACGAATGAGGCCCACCATCGCTCAACAAAACCAGCCTGAACAGACGCTTTGATAAGTTCCGAATTGTAGATATAGGAAACAAGTTCGTGATGACCCATGTCTTCTGCTTTGTGGAACAGCTGCGGGTAGCGCGAGCCAAACCAGAAGGTACAGAGGATCAGCGCTGCCATTCCGAGCATTACAAAGAGTGGATAATAGCAGCGGATATCCCTTCCGTTAATCAGAATGGGCCGCCGCCCGATCGGCGGAGCGGATTCGGAGAAAGAGTATGTCATCGCTGCTGTCCTCATTTTCTTACTTCAACAATTATTCCTGGCTCCTGGCGCGTCAGGCAAGTATGCAGTAACAAACGAAGCAAGAGCAGCTGCAATTAGCAAACCAGACTTCATTTTGACGTTTTTTTCCATTACACTATACCCCTTTATATACCCCTTAATTAATTATCGACACACCGGGAACCCAACAATAACGGTAAAATTTCTTGCGAATTTAATTAAATTGAAACCCAACGTTGGGTTATTTCGACTATACTGATGGTACAAAATGATTGTCGTAAGACTTAGGCATCGGTCCATTGCGGTATTAGCGATGAAGGGGTATTTAGTTACCCAGCCCTGCATAAGCGGACAGAAATCTTGAGAAAGGGTGGGCATTTGCTCACCCTTTCGATTTGGCTGAATGCTCATAGGATTCGATTTTAATTTCGCGAACTTGATGCTTGATGAGTTCATAAGCATCAGCCAATGAACTGTCTTTGTGCGCTAGTAGAAAGTCTCTGGTTGCTCCGGCATAAAAGTCCGCCAATTGTAATCCTGGTTTCGTACCTGATTTCAATTCAAATTTGCCGGTGCAGAACCGGCCGCGCTTTGTGAATTGCTCAGGTATCGTGTTTAGTTCCGACACCAGGGCCGCCTTGTAAGAATCCCAGCCACCTTGCCTTTCAATCAGAATCGTGAGATCGTCGTAAATCTCATAACCTTGAATCAGACAGCTTTTTATTAGCTGCGTGTAGATGCCGAATCTTTCACTACTGGATTTCAAATTGCCGTCATGATAGAAACAACTCGTGAAGCAATCTATGCGCTTCTTTCCAAAGACACCACCAACAGATAGTTTGTGCTCCTTAAGCATGTCGGCGTAATGGAAATGAACTTTCAACGCGCGCCTGGATTTTTCAAACCATCTTGGATTCACCTTCAAAGCTGCTTCTTTATGTATCGACTGGGCTGAGAAACTGCCCTCAAGTACTACCATTGCCACCGTCATAACCTCCTGATGGTCTAACGTTCCCGACTCGTCGATGTAAGCATGATGCGTCATTAAACATCGTCCCCGCAGTATTTGCACGGGCGGTGATCGATCGGGACTGGCTTGCCTTGGGATTCCCAACCAGCTATGTAAGCGTCGTGCATGGCTTCGTAATAGCTATTTATTAGCTCAGCCAACTTACCGGCCTGTTTGTGCTGACCTTCTTCATTCAACATTTCAAGCCAGCTTGCAAAGCCTTCCAGCTCTGTGGTTCTGTGTTTCTTCTTGCGCATGTGCTCTCGAACGATATCGTTGAGAGCGGAGCTTCTGCGCCCACTAGGAAGTTCACCGAGGATAAACTCGTGAACATCCTCATCGGCGTAAAAGCTAACTTGCCGGTCGCGGGCTTTTTTCATTTACAGTCTCCTTTGACTGACCAGCATACCACAGATGCACACACAAATACCAGCACAAATATACACATCCGAGCGGGTAGTTTTTACGCGCTTTTGCGCCTACTAAGTAGTTTTATCGAGCACCTAAATCGTTGCCGCCCCTCTATACTGGTAAAAGACTTGCCGGTTAGCTTGCATGACTGAAGACGCCGAAAAGAAAATAGAGTCCCAAAAGCTTCAGGCTCCGTCTGATGCGTTGGCACGCCCAAGCGTGATCCGAACCAAAGAAGATGAAGCGCTCTGGGAGCGCATGAACGCGCGGCACATCTTGGGCAAAGACGAATCGGCGACAGACCTCCTTTGTATATCAGATGACGACAAGGCGAAAAGCAAGCTAGAAATTACTGGAATTCAAGACAACAAAGTACAAAAGTCAGTCGCTCTCTCGATTGATGAGCGTTATGTTGAAGGACTGAAGGCATTGGGAAATGATGAAGAAGCGCAAGGGCTTTATTCCATCGAGTACATCGAGAGGAAAGCACAAGAGGTGCTAACGGCGCTGCAAGAACCAAAGCCAGATCAAGTTTTGTTAGCATCCAATATCACACCAAGCGTTCCAAATCTTGAGCAAATACAGCAGTACGAAGCCAGTCAATCAGACGTTTCGCCGAGAGAAGCTGTCACCGCCTGGGATTCCAAAGATCTCAAAGCCAGGCTTGAAAAGTCTGTTTACCCGCACAGAGACAAACGAGAGAACTTCGTAGATTCTGACGCGGCGCGATCTGCAAGTCAGCGCTTCTCTCGATTGGCAGCCTATTCTCAGCGTCACGAAGGAATTGGGCCTCAATTGATCACAGCCATCCTTGAAAACGAGCAAACTTATTATCGGAGCGATAAGGACGCCATTCCTGATGCGATAGTTAGAAAAACAGGTGCTTTACCGTTGGACATGACCATTGGCCCTGCACAAATGAAAATCAGTAATGTCAGACATCTTGCTGAAAAGTACCCGGAAATACTTGGCTCTGCGAAAGACTCAACGCACCTTGCCACAGACAAATGGTATGCAACCATGCTAGTTGGCGCTTATTTAGACGACAAAATCGAAACATTTGAGAAGTGGTCTAAGCAGCCTCCCGTGCGCGAGAAACTGAGCAAGGACGACCGGTATCAATTCGATCATGCATTTCCATTTTGGAAAACAGGAATGGAGACAAAGGCACTAGCGATGTCTTACAACCCAGCGGGTGGACAAGACCATCTAAAGAACATCTTAAAATATCTCGATTAGGTTTTCGGCTTGCTGCTGCTCCACCAGCCTTCTTTGATCGTCCACCTTACGCCTGCGGTCAACGCAACCGACAACACTCCGGCTGGCAATCCAAATGCGGATAACATAAACAACACATCGGACGAAACCCGCTCAGGTGCATAGGATTGCTGATGGATGTCGGTATCTTCAGCAAATGCTAGCCAGGCAAAAGCACCGCCGATCAGGACGAAGCCAATCAAAAAGGAAATGTACACCCATCGACGCATGGATTTAGTATCTCATGTGGTCAAGTAATCGCGGCTGACTCATTACGCCACTCCTAGATGTGGTCTTTTTCTGCGTACAACCACGAAAAATCTACGTATTTTACCTGCTGCAAAACCTTATGAGCAGTCCTTATTATCTACCCAATGGTTTATGCAGGCAGATTCAAAATGACCAAGAAAATAAATATCAGAGGGTTATATGAGTGGCTAGCTGCTATCGAGAAGCGTTTTGGCGAAGACTCTGTCCGTGCGGTTCCCGTGCTCTTTAAGCTACTAAATTACTTCGAGCGCACTAAGGACGAAGAGGGAAAATCCGATTGCATAAGTTGGCTAGACCGGCTGGCATCGAAAAACTCTCATACCGGAGAATCTATAAGGAAAAGGCTTTTAAGCTTATCCAGAAACTCAAAATCTAGATTGCGCCAACATAAAATAAAGAGAGAATCGTCAGCGCTTTCTTCCGTCGTCAAGTAGATCTACGATGTGAACGCCTAATGCTTGGGCTATTCTCGCAACATTTACAACGCCAGGATTGATTTCGCAACGTTCGATTTTTCCAATATATGTCTTTTCCACGCCGACCTCGGCGGCTAAATACATCTGGGACCAACCCAGTAGCCGTCTGTGTTCACGGATTTTTCTTGATAGCGTTTTGAGGACACGAGTTTCCAATTTCATAATGGAAACTGTCGCTTAAACGGAACCAAATCGTCGAGCTACGATTTGGTTCCACAAATTCGCTTATCGCTGTATAGTGGTATAGTTTGAGCTTTCAAAAATTTAATGGCTCGCAACTTCTTTTCTGGGTACAACATGGATGTCGGGCAAAGGAAAGCACAACATGCAGCAAAATGGTCTGCCTTTATTTCAAGCAGTTGCGGACGCTGAAACCGCCTACGGCAAGACCGACTTACGAACTGCCGCCGCTTATATTGACCTGTGCAAATTCTACAAAGAGACACGAAATATCAGCGGCGTGAAAGACTGCCTGAAGCGGCTAAAAGCCATAGCAAAGGCTAATGCCTATGCCCTTGAATCTGTCGATGAGCTAAAAAAATATATCCGCAACTATTGACCAAACCACGAAATTTCTACGTGGTTCACGCAGCGTAAACCCTGTCCCCATCGAGTAATATCAAGTCGGCGGTTTTGCAGGTGCCACAGATGACAACGAAAAGAACAGGTGCAAAAGCGCTTTATCAAGCTATCGCCGACGCTGAGACAACATTCGGGGAATTTAGTCCTGAAGCCGCTTACAAACTGTTTGATTTGATGGATTACTTCGAAAGCGTTGACGATCGAGAAGGCACGATGCACTGCATGAACTGGCTCCAACGAATCATCCAGGAGCGGCCACAAAATGCCAAGACAATAGCTGCACTAACGTTAGCCGCCACGCACAAGATTAGCCAAAGCAAGCGCAGACGCTTACGGGGGAAAACGATACGAAACTAGCCCTTCTTCGAGTGCTCCTTCTCCCCGCTGGACAGCTTGGCCAGCAAAGCCTCGTTCTGTTCCTTCAATGCCCTAGAAAGCCCCTTAAGCTCTGAGGCTTCCTTAATGGCAACATCTCGCTCTTCTCTGTCCTTGCTCGCCGCCGTTTCTGTTTTCTCTAATTGATGCTTCAATTGCTCTACCGTAGCCTGAAGACTAGCCCTTTCCGTGCTTAATTGGCTTACTTCCTCAGTCAACCTCGCTACTGTCGGCCTCATCGTTTCCAGCTCTTCAGCGCACTCGACCGCCTCTTTCTCCATGCGATCAACGACTTCCAGGGTGTCCTGGAACTGTTTGACTGCTGCTTCCACTTCCTCCGCTGCCTTAGCCTTCACCGCCTCGACCTCAAGCGCCGCTTCCTGTTGGGCAGCTCGCCAGCTCGCCGCAAAGCTTGCTCTTACATGCTCGGGCATCTCTGTAGGCTTCGCCGTCGAAACCACCGGTCTTCTTTCTTTCCACTGGTCCAAGTACTTATAGATTGTCCGCAGACTGCCGCCGCCTAGAGCATCAAGCAAGCTGTTTGCCGTTACCTCTTTACCTTCGGCTACCATCCGGTTTGCCGTCTCGAAAAGCTCATCTGGATCTATCGCCTGCCGCCTTGCCATTTCTCATTCCTCCGCGCTTAGCTCCGTAATCATATCATATTTTATTACCACTATTATTTTACCATTACTATTATTACCACTATTACCATTTTAAATTGCCATGATGTTACGCGCGCACGCGCGCGTAACATGACTAGCTAGATTGCAACAGGATAGGGACCGTTCAGGGACGGTCTAAAATCTTCATTACTGCCAGCAAGATCAGGCACCGCCTCCGGTGGCGTCCACCTCTGCTGTAATTCAAGGCGTATCTCCTCTCGGATACCTTCCAACCATTTTTGTGATTCATAATCTGGGCTAGTGGCTAGCGATACGCCATACATAGCCTGAAGAAACTGCAAGCAGACTGTATCGGCTGTTCGGATCGATTCGGGCAAGTGCTTTTCAATCTGGGCCTTCCAGTCCTCGACTCGATGCTGTGAACCTTGTTCTTTCTCCTTAGCAACTTTCCGGCGCTCGCGCTCACCACGCATTTTGAGTTCAGCGACAATTTGGCGAGCTGCCAGGAGGCCGCCGGGCTCTTTTTTGTTGGTAGTGGAAGCAAGGGGGGGATTTTCGGAGTCCCCCCCTTGCACCACAGCGTTATATTCGCCGCTCAGCGCTGCAAAGAGATCTTGATATTGGCGTTCCTGGTGAGCTTTCCACAGATCAGGGTGGCGTCTTATGGTACTTACCGCCACGCCAGACTCTATATGAATGCTCGATAGGGAAAGTTGAATCCCTTTTTCAAGGAGACTGTTCACAGCCTGAGTAATTTTCTGGCAGGCTGACCGCGAGCGTTTAGCATTGGCCCTCTGCCGAACCAGCACTAAAGACCGATCGACTTTCGCGTCTGGTTGGGGTTGGTGTACGTTGGCAGCTTGAGCCCGCTTAGACGGCGGCCGCCAATTAGCCTGGCGTCGTATGTTAGCCACGGCATCGGCTTGTCCGCGCTCAAGCTGCTTACTGTAACCGTTGTGCTTGGCTGACAAGAGTTCATGCACAATGGCAAAGCGCTCGTCCTCATGGTTGTAACCAAGGGCCGGGATGCCTCGCCCTGGATCGCCATAAAAGAAATAGTGGTTGAGGGCAAAGCCAGCGTCATGCCGTTGGGACGGTGCCGTAAGACCGGTGACGGCATAATTGCGCCCCTTGGCCCATGTGTCTACATTCATGCCCGGCGGCACAAACCCAAAGGTGTCGATGACAGTAATCAGGTCTTCTTCACTGGCGTCTGCCACTGTCCGTGGTGACGGGCGCATCGGGATAGCGTTTGATACCGGCGCAGCCTTAACCCTGTTCAACAGCTCGGTATGCCTGGTCGAAACCCCGGCAGAATACTCAACCAGATTCCGGTAGTCCTGGTAAGTGTGCCCATCCCACAGGTTAGAGATGAATTCATGCAGTGCTTCAGCCGGTGACAGTTCCTCGCGCTCCTGGTCAACTTCAAGGGTGTGCTCATCAAGCCAGGCAAAGCCAGGCTGAAGGGGCAACCGCAGACCATAGCCCTGGCTGTTGGCGTTACCTGGATTTGGAAATACTTCCAGTTGCCCGCTAGCAATATGGAAACCATTAGCCATTAGAAGCCGCACCAGAGCTGACCTCAGCTCTTTTGTCGGCACGACTTCTTCAAAGAAGATGTAAATATGCCAGCCGTCCGAGTGGCTAGACCGGTACAAATTGAATCGTTCCAAACCGGCATCAATAAGGGTTTTGCGCAATTCCTTCCATGACGCTTCATTGTGATATCGGGAGCGGGCATCTATATCGAGGACAGCAAACTGTGTGAATTTACCTGCTCTTGTGCCTAGATAAAAGCGCGGGTGGAGGCAAGCAATAGCCTTGAAAATCTCAGACTGCTTGAGTTCCCAGGCTTCATTAGCTGATTGCCAAGAACCATTTCCGTTCACAGGCTTGAAGATGTAGTTATAGCGATGGAACAAGGACAAGAACAATTCACGTTGTTCTTGATCGGGGAAGTTTTTCTTCGTTGAAAATTTATGTTGGCCCGCAATGCTGCGGGCGGCGCTTTTTGAAGGCATAGTCTCTGGTTTGGGCTCTTTGGACGTGCTTGACCAAGCCAGAACTATCGACTATCCTTTGTTCATCCTCAGAGGGAAATCCGCTAAGAAAACCCCTGAAACTACAATTAGATGCCGTGAGATCCGGTCAATGGTCTTAGTGAAAGCATCGGCACAGCCGGTGTTTTTTCTTTAGTAAGTGATTCCTCCAACAGAACTTGCTACAGCAAGCCCATATTCATGGTGGATCGTAGCCTGATTGATTCTCTGAATCAAGCTGTCCATGCGGCTCTCGGAAGGATGCCGGATCGATATACGATCAATATCTATCAATTGAAAAGCGACAATTTTTTCGTACTGTTGCAAAATTAGTTGCCTCGGAAACCTTTTAATCAAAGACAGGTTGACCTATTCGAGGCTATCTCTTATTCTTATGTCGGATCACGTAACAGCTGGCAGGCAAAAACGTGAGTAGACAATTTGAATTTTGAGAGTGTCCCGACGGCACAATCAAAGACTGAAGACATCGGCACAGCCGGTGTTTTTTAGTTAGTAAGTAAGTGAAATGTCTTTCTAGGCGTCGCCACTGTTAGCGGTGGCAAAGATGCAAACCAACAATCAAGAATAACCCCAACGAAGCTGTGGATCAAGCCATCAGTTCCGGGATTTATGGATGCCCTGCGCGTATACATCACATATAGCCAATCGTGATCACGCCGTCAGGCATTATCCAACACGTTTCTCAATTTGTATAGGGGTGAATCTGCAAATCCCTTGCGGTTACGCCATTTGGGGGATAACATCACCGATATACAATACATATCGGCAGTATCACCCCTGGTGCCAATTGCTTTACAGAACCAACTACGGCATTGCATAATTTGCTTGAGAAGCGAGAAGGACGGGTACTCATGGAACAAGTCGAGCACAATGTTCAAGCAGATCCACTGACAACCGATGGATTGGAGCAGTTATTTCATGACGATCCTGAGAGCGTCCAGGCAGGGTCCAACCACGCTACAAGAGGCGTGAATGAAGGGTCAATGGACCCTGCAAGCACCCCGCAACAAGGGTCATTTGAGGCTCCTGGCGCCCCGCCTGAACCCTCATTGAACCCTGCAAGCAAGGCTGGTTTGTCCGTCAAAGAAGCTTCAGAATATTATCAGTTGTCAGCAAATTCAATCCGACTCAAGATCAAGCTAGGGGAAATTTCGGCAATAAAGGTCGATGGTCCTAATGGTCCTGAATGGCGCATTTACCCGGCTGGTGTACCATTGACTGAGAGCGTCCAGGCAGGGTCCAACCACGCTACAAGAGGCGTGA
>Ga0207952_1000232_pt1 | contig 55551 bp, 37 predicted proteins | sample SubbioR12Aug_8Ca_FD_184831 | JGI IMG/M metagenome (GOLD analysis project Ga0207952, IMG submission 184831) | Serpentinite rock and fluid subsurface biosphere microbial communities from McLaughlin Reserve, California, USA - CR12Aug_8Ca (SPAdes) | ecosystem: Environmental > Terrestrial > Deep...
AATACGAAAGTAGTTTCCTCACTCCAACTGAAGTTGGAGATTCGGAATGACACACACACGGCATTTTTTTATTTTTTTTACACACTCTCTTTCGGTTTTGTCATTCCGACGAAGGAGGAATCTTGTTGGAAGTTAGCGAGATGTTTGAGTTGAAGAAAGGTTTTTTGGTTAGCATTGCTGAAGTTGGAGAGTGAGAGGTTTGGTTGAGTAGATTCCTCGCTGCGCTTCGGAATGACACGGTTTTTGGGAATGACACGGGCTTTTGGGCTTTGTTTTTGATGACACAGTTTTTATTATTTTTTACACACACTCTCTCGGTTGTGTCATTCCGACGAAGGAGGAATCTTGTTGGAAGTTGGCGAGATGTTTGGTTTGAGAGAGAAACGTTTTTATTGAAAAGTTATTGCAGAGATTTGAGTGAGAGGAATACGCAAGTAGTTTCCTCACTCCAACTGAAGTTGGAGATTCGGAATGACACACACACGGCATTTTTTTATTTTTTTTACACACTCTCTTTCGTTTGTGTCATTCCGACGAAGGAGTCCCGCAAAGGCGGGATTGTTTGAAGTTGGCGAGTTGTTTGGTTTGAGAGAGAAACGTTTTTATTGAAAAGTTATTGCAGAGATTTGAGTGAGAGGAATACGAAAGTAGTTTCCTCACTCCAACTGAAGTTGGAGATTCGGAATGACACACACACGGCATTTTTTTATTTTTTTTACACACTCTCTTTCGGTTTTGTCATTCCGACGAAGGAGGAATCTTGTTTGAAGTTGGCGAGTTGTTTGGTTTGAGAGAGAAACGTTTTTATTGAAAAGTTTATTGCAGAAATTTAAGTGAGAGGTTTAGTAAAGTAGATTCCTCGCTACGCTTCGGAATGACACGGTTTTTGGTTTTGTTTTTTTATAATATTTTTTTTTACACACACTATGATACAATTTACTACGATGAGAAATACATTTTTATGGATTGCACTTTTGCTTTGCTGGAGCGGCGCGGCGTTTGCACAAGCTCCCGACACCGCTTGGACAAGAACATATGGAGGAAATAATAATGATTATGGTAATTCTGTTCGGCAAACAAGTGATGGTGGTTATATTATTGTGGGGACATCGAATTCTTTTGGAGCAGGGGGTGACAATGTCTATCTCATCAAAACCGAGGTTAATGGTGATACAATGTTCACTAAAAACTTTGGTGGAGTTGATGATGATAAAGGTTTTTCGGTTCAACAGACAATTGATGGTGGTTATATTATTTGTGGTTGGACAAAATCTTTCGGTGCAGGCAACCGCGATGTGTATCTCATCAAGACAGATTCGAATGGAAATACTCTCTTCACTAAAACATTTGGCGGAAATAGTTATGATGAAGGATATTCTGTTCAACAAACAAGCGATGGTGGTTATATCATTGTAGGCGCAACAAATTCTTTTGGTGCTGGTGGTCTTGATGTTTATCTTATAAAAACTGATGCAAATGGTGATACACAGTTTACTAAAACCTTTGGTGGAAGCTTACCTGATGAAGGTCATTCCGTTCAGCAATCTAACGATGGAGGATATATTATTGTGGGGTATACAAATTCGTTTAGTGTGGGAGGTTTTTCGGATGTATATCTTATCAAAACAGACTCACTAGGAAATATGCAGTTCACCAAAACCTTTGGGGGAAGTGGTCATGATGTAGGTGAATCCGTTTATCCAACAACTGATAGCGGCTATATTATTGCAGGTGTTACAAGTTCATTTGGTGCAGGAAGCTCTGATTTCTATCTTATAAGAACTAATACGAATGGGGATACTGTGTTCACCAAAACTTTTGGTGGAAGCATAAACGAGTATGGTTATTCAGTTCAACAAACAAAAGATGATGGCTATATCATAGTAGGTGAAACGAAATCATTTGGTGCGGGAAATAGTGATATTTATATAGTTAAAACTGATGCAAATGGGAATACTCTGTACACCAAAACACTTGGTGGAACTGATTATGATTATGGCTATTCCGTTCATCAAACAAATGATGGTGGTTATATCGTTACTGGATTAAAAACTTTTCCACAGGGAGACGGTGCTGTCTATCTCATTAAACTAAAACCCGAAAACAATCTCCTTGCCTACTATCCTTTCACCAATGCAAGCACAAACGATTCGAGCGGCTCAAATAATAACGCAACAAACAACGGCGCAACTGCAACAACGGATAGATTTGGTAATGCAAACAATGCGTATAGTTTTAACGGCGTAAATAATTATATGCGCGTGGAAAATAATAGCACGCTCAATCCTACGCAGCAAATGTCGGTGAGCGCGTGGTGTATGTGGGATGGAAGCGTAACGACCGATGGATTTATTTTATCGAAAGGACAATCGCTTTCCTCCGAATCGCAGTATGAACTCACGAGAAGCGCAAACGGAAAATTTCGTCCGCATATTCATATCGTCGGTGCGCTGCGGTATTACGATGGCAATACAACGGTGCTTCCGGATGTGTGGTATAACGTAACAATGACGTATAACGATACGAGTTTATCCGTGTATGTGAACGGCGCGCTCGATGGAAGCATTTCCGTAAGTGGCGCAATTGATACGTATCCGTACCCAATGTTTATCGGAAGCAGAGCGAATGAAAACACGCTTCCGTTTTCGGGAAAGATTGACGACATCCGCATTTATAACCGCGCGCTTTCGGTGAGTGAAATTGATTCGTTGTATCATATTGGCGGTTGGGATAATGTAAAAGTAAGTTCTGTTTCTCCAACGCAAAATGCTTTGAGTGTTTCTCCATCAACAAACATTACTGCAACGTTTAACGCTCCGATGAATACGAGTTTGTTTAATGATACAACTACGTTTATTGTTTCGGGAAGTGTGAGCGGAAGACATAGAGGAAGTTTTGAGTTTACTACTGCGAGTGTTCCCTCGACTTCGCTCGGGATGACGAATTGGAATGGCAATTCCTTCAACAGTGTCATTCCGAATTCTGGCTTTAGCCGGGATGAGGAATCTTTGTTGTCGAATGGAAAGATTCCTCGTCGCTTCGCTCCTCGGAATGACACAAAGAAAAGCGGGAATGACACAGAGGTAAATGGAACGGTTGTTACGTTTAACCCAACAACAGATTTTAAGGCGGGAGAAATTGTAAATGTTACACTTACAAAAAATATACGCAGCGCAAGCGGAGATACATTGACAAATGGATTTCATTGGAGTTTTACGATACAAAATATTGTAAGTACAGGAACATTTGCAACAAAAGCAGATTATGAAACGGGAAGTTATCCATTTGCAGTATATGTGAGTGATATTGATGGCGACGGTGATGGAGATCTTTTGACTGCGAACGCTGTTGCACATACCGTTTCCGTTTTGAAAAACAGCGGGGATGGCACATATCAAACAAAAGTGGATTACGCAACGGGAACTAGTCCACTTTCAGTATATGCGAGTGATATAGATGGCGACGGCGATGAAGATATTTTGGTTGCGAATAATATTGATAATACCGTTTCCGTTTTAAAGAACAATGGCGATGGTACTTACCAAGCCAAGTTGGATTATACAACAGGAGTTAATCCGAATTCAGTCTATGCGAGTGATATAGATGGCGACGGCGATGAAGATATTTTGGTTGCGGGTGGTCCAAATACTGTTTCCGTTTTGAAGAATAACGGCGATGGCACCTACCAAGCCAAGGTGGATTACGCAACAGGAAGTGGTCCAGGTTCAGTGTTCGCGAGTGATATTGATGGCGACGGCGATGCAGATATTGTGGTTACGAACGTTTATTCAAATACCGTTTCCGTTTTGAAGAACAACGGCAATGGAACGTTTGCCTCAAAAGTAGATTACGGAACTGGAGGTGGTCCATATTCAGTATATGCCAGTGATGTTGATGGTGACGGCGATGTCGATTTATTGACTGCGAATGTGAATTTAAATACCGTTTCCGTTTTGAAGAACAACGGCGATGGTACTTACCAAATCAGGGTGGATTACTCAACGGGAACTCAACCAATTTCAGTATATGCGAGTGATATAGATGGCGACGGCGATGAAGATATTTTGACTGCAAACGAAGGTTCAAATACCGTTTCCGTTTTGAAGAACAACGGCAATGGAACATTTGCAGCAATTGTGGAGTACGCAACGGGAAGTTATCCAATTTCAGTACATGCGAGTGATATAGATGGCGACGGCGATGTTGATATTTTGGCTACGAATCGGACTTCAAATACAATTTCCATTTTGAAAAATATCAACTTACCTCCCGCACCAAGTATTTTATTTTCACGAACTACCATCCCGTTCGGTTTAGTATTTGTAGATTCAACGAAACAAGATTCTGTTATTATTACAAATAGCGGAACAGCGGATTTGGTTGTATCGAACATAACGAGCGATAACATTGTGTTTGTTGCGGATGTATCGGGTTTTACACTTACACCGAGCGAGAGTAAAACTGTTCATATTACGTTCACTCCAACAGCAGTAACAACCTACAATGGAAATATTATTTTCACCCATAACGGAGAGGGAAGTCCCGACACGATTATCGTTTCAGGTGAAGTGACAACAACTCCGTTTCCTATAATTTCTGTAACACCGTTAAATATTGATTTTGGAAATGTTTTGCTCGGTACGAATAAACAAGATTCCATCATCGTTACGAATACGGGAACTGCGAATTTAATTGTGAGTGATATTTATTCCAACAATTCCGTCTTTACTTTTGATACGACAAACTTTACGCTCGCGCCCAACATAAGCAGAGCAGTCCACGTTACGTTTACTCCCACTTCTATCAATACGCAACTCGGGAATATTATTGTGTATAATAACTCCGCTGTAAGCCAAGTCGGATTGAATGTAACGGGAACGGGAACACGTCCGATATTTCATCTCTCGCGAAGTTCGATTCCATTTTTAAGCGTGCTGCTTGGTGCGAGTAAACAGGATTCATTCATTATTTCCAATACGGGAACTGCGGATTTAATTGTTTCAAACATAACAAGTGACGACAGCGCGTTCAATGTTCAATCGCAAAATTTTACCCTTGCGCCGACTGAAAGTAAAAGAATAGATGTTTCCTTCACGCCAGATTCAGCACAAACATACAGTGGAAATATTATTGTTGAGCATAATGCGCAGGGAAATCCCGATACGGTCAAAGTTTCAGGAACAGGAACAACTGTTGCCGCGCCGTTAATTTCATTTTCAACAACTTCTCTTTCGTTTGGAAACGTACCATTGAATGGAAGCGTAACGGATTCGGTTCTCGTTTCCAATTCAGGAAATGTAACGCTGAATGTTACGAGTGTGAACAGCAGTTCGGGAGTGTTTGTGGTTTCGCCACCGAGTTTTTTTGTTCCGTCAAGTCAGAGTAAAAGTATTCGTGTAACATTTACGCCAACTGATACACTTTCGTATAATGAAAAAATAATTCTCACGCACAACGCAGAAGGAAGTCCCGATACAATTTTACTTTCCGGAAACGGATTAAATGTGCAGTTGCCGCTCATTTCGCTTTCTGCCTCTTCATTTGCATTTGGAAATGTAACGGTGAATGTGAGTAAAGTGGATTCGCTTATTGTAACAAATACCGGAACTGCAACGCTGAATGTTACGAATGTTGCAAGCAATAATAGCGCGTTTGTTATTTCATCAACAAATTTTTCTTTATCACCGACGGAAAGCAAAACAATACGCATTACATTTACTCCAGATTCCTCACAAAACTACAACGGAACAATTACACTGACGCATAATGCTTCGGGAAGTCCGACGAGTGTGAGTGTTTCGGGAACAGGAACAACGCAAACATTTCCGCTCATTTCTGTTTCTGCGACAACGCTTTCGTTCGGAACGGTGCTGGTGGGAAATGATGAAGAGAAAAATTTAAAAGTATATAACAGCGGAACCGGAGCGTTGAATGTGAACAATATTACAAGCGATAATATGTTGTTCACGCTTTCTGCAAATTCTTTAACCGTATCGCCGAATGATTCTGCATCCATTACCATTAATTTTTTACCCGTAGATGATGGAGCGTTTATCGGAGCGATTACGTTAACGCATAATGCCGGTTCACCGATAAGCGTGATAGTAACCGGAGCGGGACAAACGCGCATCGCCAACGGATTGCAAACTACTGTTGGAAGGTTCAGTTCAGGAATTCCCGCAAAGAATTGGGCATTGATGAGTATTCCGTATAAGCCGGATAATTCCATTCGCAATGTTCTCGAATCGCAACTTCCGGGCAGTGGAAAAACAAAAGTGTTCGCATTGGAAAATGGAAGTTACAAAGATATTACAAGCAGCGGAAGTTCGTATCATCTCACTGATGGATTCTGGCTGAAAACTGTTGCGAAAAATTCATCGTTCGATTTGAATTTCGGAAGCGGTGATTTGATTGGCGGAGATTCATACACGATTACGATTCCGAATGGTTGGTCGTTTATCGGCTCGCCGTTTTATCCGCAAGAAGCAAGTTGGATGCCGGTAAATACGCAAGCAGGGACGAGCGGAATTAGAGTTTATAAATATGCGCACGAAAATAAACAATGGAGCGGACCAATTGACCCAAGCATAGAAAAATTGCAGCCGTTTGGCGGATATGCAGTTTGGAATGGAACAGGAAATTCCGCGACATTTACGTTTCATAGAGGAACATCGCCAACACCATTGCCTGAATTTCAAAATGGCGACGGATGGTTTTCAATGTTAAATGTTGGTAATACCACGTTACGAATTGGTCAGCATAAACGAGCAAGCGATGAAACCGACGTGTATGATTATCCGAAACCGCTTTCATCGCCCGATGTTGTTGATGATGAAGCATATCTTTCCGGGAAATTGTGGAGCGATATAAAATCTTCACAGCAGATGAATTCACAGCAGATGAATGGATTAAAGGAGTGGAAAGTTTTTATCAATCCGAAAAATTCCCGTTCTATTTTTGTGAATAAGTTGGAAGGATTGCCTGCGGATTGGAAAGTTGTGCTGCGTGGAATTCCGAATGTAGGGGAAGTGGAATTGACTGAAGGAGAAACAATTCAAATTCCCAAAAACATTTCCGTTTCGTTTGTTGCAGAAATAATTGCAGGAAAGAGTGAACTTGTAACAAATGAAATACCAAAAGAATTTTCGTTGCATCAAAATTTTCCAAATCCGTTTAATCCTTCGACAACGATTTCGTTTAACATTGTAGAGACGCAGCATACTGCGTCTCTACAGATTTATGACATTATCGGAAGAGAAATTGCAACGCTGTTTAACGGTGAATTGCAAAGCGGCAAGTACAATTTCATTTGGGAAGGGAAGAACGATAATGGAGAAACTGTTGGCAGTGGAATGTATGTTGCCAGATTACAAACGAAAGAATTTACGAAGTCAATTAAAATGGAACTACTCAAATAAAATCTTTGCGACACTTTGCGCTCTTTGCGGTTTTATATTTATAAACTGTCAAGGATGTAAAGAAACGGAAAGAAAAGTAAACTCAATGATAGAAACTGCCATTAATCGACTGGCCAATTTCTCTTAAACCTGTTTAAAATTTTGAATAATAGTAAACATTTTTTTTGTAAATTTTTCTCGAATTTGTATGCCAGAAATAAGTAGATTTTTCGGAATCGTAGTTTATATGTACGGGGATGACCACTCTCCACCACATTTTCATGCGCAATATGGAGAATTTGAGGCGATGATAGATATCGCAACTGGTGAAATTATTAAGGGAGATTTCCCTAAAAAACAATTACGTTTAATACAAGCTTGGACAGAAATTCACCGCCAAGAATTAATGAATAATTTTGATAGTCTTCGTCAGGAAGAACAAGTATTTCACAAAATAGAACCTTTGAGATAATATGTTACCACACATTGAACAAATTCTCTCCGTTGATCCGTATAAAATTATTTGCAGATGGTCAACAGGAGAAATTCGCATTATAGATCTTGAACCAACTATCAAATCAAAATCCCACTCTCCCGAAAGTTCATTTGCACCTCTTCTTAATCCCATTCGGTTTCGGGAAGTTCAGTTAGACCCCGAATCAAAAACTATCTTTTGGGCAAATGGTTCAACCATGATTGATTACGATGGGACTCGCAAACCAGCACCTCTCGATTTTTGTCCCGACATGTTGTATAACTTAAGTATTCCGGCATATTAGGATATTTCTTCATAAGGTATTTTCTTTAGCCCTTGATTAGAACAAGGGCTTTTTCATATTTACAAAACATTTATTCTCGATGAAAAACTCAAATTCCATTTCTCAAATTCCGCATCGCATATCACAAATCGTAATTTTTTTCTTTCTTTCAGTTTCAGTTTTATTTGCAAAAGTAAACGAAAGACCAAAACTCGTCGTCGCAATTACGATTGATCAATTTCCGTATGAGTATCTCGAAAAGTTTCGTCCGTATTTTGGAAAAGGTGGATTCAATTTGTTGTTGAAAAACGGCGCAAACTTTACGAACGCGACGTACAAACATTCTATCAATGAAACAGGTCCCGGACACGCCTCAATTTATTCCGGTTGTTATGGAAATAAAAACGGTATTGTGATGAACGACTGGTTTGATAGAAAACTTCATCGCAGAGTAAATTGTGCAGAAGATACAAGCATTAAAAATTTTCATTCATCGCGCATTGGTCGCTCACCAAAAAATAATCTTGCCTACACTGTTGGCGATATGTTGCGGCTCTCCAATAATTTTCAATCGAAAGTAATTGGAATTTCTATGAAGGACAGAGGAGCGATATTTCCGGCGGGAAAATTTGCAAACGCGGCGTACTGGATTGAAGATTCGATGTTCACTTCATCAAATTACTATATGCAATCGCTTCCCGATTGGGTGGAAAAATTTAATGCAAGGAAAAACATTGATTCCTATTTTGGAAAAAATTGGAATAAACTTCTCGTGGAAAAAGAGTACAAGACACTTTGCGATATTGATGATGCGAAATACGAGAGCGATGAAGATGGTTTGGGATTATCGTTCCCGCATATAATTCACGGAAAAGAAAAAACTCCGAAAACAAAAACGTATTACGAAGCATTTTTTACTTCACCGTTTTGTAATGATGTTCTATTGCAATTTGCAAAAGAAGCAATTGAGCAAGAGCAATTGGGAAAACGGAATGTAACGGATATGCTCTGCGTAAGTTTTTCTGCAAATGATTATGTGGGACATAATTACGGTCCGAATAGTCAAGAAGTAATGGATATAACGGTTCGCACTGATAGGTTGTTGGAAGAATTTTTCAAATATCTCGACAAAATAATTGGCTTAAAAAATTGTGTAATCACCTTAACTGCAGACCACGGTGTTGCGCCGATTCCCGATTATTTGAAATCGCGTTTCACCAATATTGAAGCAGGAAAAATTACGCCAAAAGAAATTCGGCAACTCAGTGAACGGTTTCTGAATAATACATTCGGAACTTTTTCCGATACAACGCATTGGATTGATTTTGTTGTTCATCATAATATTTATATCTCGGAGAAAGCATGCAAATCGAAAAGTATTTCTGTCGAACAAGCAGCGAAAGTTATTCAAGACTCGTTATTACAGATGAAAGAAATTGTAGATGTGTTTCGTGCAGATGAGTTGAAAAGCGGTTCACGACAAACACCGTTCACTTCAAAACTGAAAAATAGTTTTTTTGAAAAGCGAAGTGGCGATGTATTCTTTGTAATGAAACCGTATTATCTTGAGGACAGAGGTTCGAATACAACTCACGGCGCTCCGTATAATTACGATGCGCACGTTCCCGTACTTTTTTATGGAAAAGGAGTTATGAAAATGGAATCGAATGAAGATTGCGCACCAATTGATATTGCAGCAACATTATCTTCTTTATTGGGAATAGAATTTCCGCCGATGAGCGAGGGGAGAGTGTTGGAAGTGAGAAGTAAGAAGTGAGAAGTAAGAAGATAGAAGTGAAAGGTTATTTGTCATTGGTTATTAGTAGTTCGAGAAAACGAATGACAAATTACAAATGACTAATGACTTTAAAACGTGTTAAACTTCTTTCTTCTATTCCGAATATAATCCACAAAAATAAATTCGCCGAGATTGTTGAGGTGGGAATAATACGCGCGACCTTTGTTTGCTTGCGTGAGTTCTTCTACAAAATCTATTAGAACCGGATCGTGCGCGACCATAAATGTGCTTATGACAATTTTTTCTCTTCTGCATTGCGTTGCTTCGTCGAGCGTTTTATTGATAATACGCGGGTCAAGTCCAAACGGATTTTTGTATAACATTTTATTTTCATCATACATCGCAGAAGGTTTTCCATCAGTAATCATAAAAATTTGTTTGTTGATATTTCCTTTTCTGCGAAGTAAATGCCGCGCAAGTTCCAATCCCGCTTTTGTGTTTGTGTGATACGGACCAACGGAGATAAACGGAATTTCTGCAAGTGAAACGAGTGAAGCATCATCGCCGAACGTAACACACGCGAGATAATCTTTCGGAAATTTTGTGCGAATGAGTTCCACTAATGCGAGCGCGACTTGTTTTGCGGGAGTAATTCTATCTTCGCCATACAAAATCATCGAATGGGAAATATCAATCATCAATACCGTTGCGCACGATGAGAGATGTTCCGTTTCATACACTTCCAAATCATCTTCTTCCAGTGAAAAATTTTCTATTCCTTCGCGCTTGAATGCATTCGTCATTGTCGAAGGAATGTCAATATTCTGCGGCGCATCTCCGAATGTATATTTTTTTGTTTCGCTTAATCGCTCAATCCCTTTTCCCGTTGCGGGATTATCGTGCGAACCGATTGTTCCTTTTTTAAGAGAAGTGAAAATTTCTTTCAACGCATCTTTTCTGATTTGCTGAATTCCTTTCGCGGTTAAACTCGGAACGCCTTCAATCTCTTCAATGATTCCCATTTCTTTCAACTTCTCAATCAATTCTTCGAGCGTCATTCCCTCGGTAAAAATTCCGTATTGTCCTGCAAGTTGACGAAGCCATTCCAATGCTTGTTCAACATCACCGCTTGTTTGCAACGTTAAATAACTGAAAAGAGAAATAAGTTGCTGCAACCGTTGTTCATCGGTGAGCGATTGGGGAGTCCATTTGGAGTAGAGGAAGTTCATAGTGGTTGGTGGTTGATTGTTTGTGGTTTGAAGAAAGTGAGGTGGTTATTTCAGCATTTGAAATTTCGACATCATTTCTTCATCAAACGATTTCAATTCGGTGTTATATTCTTTTGCAATATATACCACAATTGAATCCATTCCCCTAAGACCTACATGAGAAGCAATCTTTGCAGCGCCTTCCGCAACTTCTCTATCTATATCAACAAAGTAGATGTGTTTTTGTTGAAGAAGATTCTGTTTGGTTTCAAGCGCGAAATCTAACTTTCCCGTTCTTCTTTTTACTGCACCACAAACTTCAACGACAACAGTATAAGGAAGAATAGCAAAATTATTTCCATCGACAATATCCAACCAAATTGATAATGCCTCACGATGTCTTGGCTCTGTGTATATCAGAGAGGAAACGATTATCGAACTATCAACGGTTATTTCTTTTACCACGTTTTAGTCCGTTGGTCTCGTATTTCTTCCTCTGCAGAAACGCCATCCCATAATGGAGTAATTTTTTTACCTAATTCAAGCCACTCACGGACACGCTGTTCTGCTTCTTCTTGTTCTTTTTTAGAACGGGGAAGGTTATTTTTTTTTCGCAGTGATTGAAGTTTTTTTTCGAGTTCTTTGGTACTCATAGATGTTTTTTGAAAAAATTTATGTGTAAAATTACAACTCTCGCAATAAAGGAAAAAGTATCCTGAATATGGTTTAAGGTTGGAGATTTGCGATTAAAATCTCAATTCCGAAATCTGAAATTACTTCAATCTTCCACATTTCCCGGAACAAAAATACTCGATACCATATCTTTGTAAGATATTTTATTATCCATTTCATCGCGAGCAATTTTGGAGAACTGATGAAGTCCATCGAGAACAAATTCCATCGTTGCTGCAAGAACTTCTCTGTCGCGTTCATTTACTCTCATAAATTTTTTTGCAACATCACAAAGCGTTGGAACATTATTGAGAGAATCGAAATATTCATCAGCATTTATTTCATCGGAAAGTTGTAGTTGATTTCCGCTTTCAAACCAATGCACAATTATATCAAATTCAGTTTTACGAGATGCGGTACGAGATTCACTTCGTTGTTCATTTCCGCGTTCTGTTTTTCTGAGCGTTGGGTCGGGAAAATAAAATTTAAAAACTTCTCGCACTGCTTTTCCTATTAATGCTTTGCTGACTTTTGCACTTCCTTCTTGTTCGCCTTCAAATACGAGTTCAACCTTTCCCGTCATCGAAGGAAGAACGCGCTGCATATCGCATATACGCGGAACAATTTTTTCTTCATCGTTCATTATCGCGCGGCGTTCTGCATTGGAAATTAAATTTTCCATAGCAGAAATTGTGAGTCGCGCGCTGACACCGGATTTTTGGTCAACGTATTCACTCTTGCGCGCTTCAAACGCAATGGATTCAATTATTTCCTTGAAGAAAAATGGAACAACAATTTCTTTTCCGTTGCGATTCGTCCACGATTCTTGCTCGGTGATTGCAATTCCATCTTCGAGCGAAAGCGGATAATGTGTAATGATTTGCGAATCAATTCTATCTTTGAGCGGAGTAATAATATTTCCGCGATTGGTGTAATCTTCGGGATTTGCCGTAAACACCATCATCACATCAAGCGGAATGCGAATACTGAATCCGCGTATCTGCACAAACTTTTCTTCCATAATGTTGAACAATCCGACTTGAATACGCGGCTGCAAATCAGGAAGTTCGTTGATGGCAAAAATTCCTCTGTTCGTGCGTGGAATAATTCCGTAATGAATTGCTCCTTCGTGCGCAAAATGTAATTTTTTTGTCGCGGCTTTAATCGGGTCAATGTCGCCGATTAAATCGGAAATGGTTACATCGGGAGTTGCGAGTTTTTCGTTGAAACGTTCGTCGCGATGAATCCAATCAATTTCAACATTGTCGTTGTGTTCACGAATTTTTTCAACACAACTATTGCAAACAGGTTTGAACGGATTGTCATTGATTTCGCAATCTTTTATGACGGGAATAAATTCATCAAGTAGAGAAGGTAGTTCACGCAGCAAACGTGATTTCGCTTGTCCGCGCAAACCGAGAAGAATGATGTCGTGTTTTGCGAGAAGCGCATTTACTAATTGCGGAATGACAGTTTCTTCGTAGCCGATAATTCCGGGAAAGAGTTGTTCTTTGTTTTTAAGTTTCGCAATTAAATTATTTCGCAGTTCATCTTTTACGGAAAGAACATGATAATTTGCTTTGCGAAGTTCGGCGATGGTGGTGGGGTGAGTCATTGGTTCTCAGTAATTGGTTTTACTTAATACTTTGTGTTGCATAGTTAAATTGTAAAAAATAATCTCTCTATATTATGCAAAGATTTTTAAGAAAAATTACATAAGAATATATCAAATGCCGTGGGATTACACTCAACAAGAATACGATAAACAAATCGCAACCGATGACCGCTATCGTCTTGAGCGATTAATCAATTACGGATTGAACGGACAAAAATTACCGCGCACGCTTCTGGAAAAATATCTTCTCGATTTGAACATTCCGGAAGATAGAAAAGCGTTTCTCAAGTTGCTGCTATGGAATACATTTTAAAACCGTGGCAACAACAAATTCTTCTCGCTATGGTAACGGAAGAGCGTCTCAACGATTTTTATCTTTCGGGCAGAACTGCTCTTGCAGCATACTATATTCATCACCGTATTTCCGATGACCTTGATTTTTTTTCTCAACAAGAAATTGATGTTTATTTTGTTCAACAATTTGCAACTTCCTTGAAGGAAATTATTGGTGCTCGTTCAGTTCGGTATTCCCGATTGTATGACCGAAACCAATTTTTTTATACTCTTGAAAATGAAGAAGCGAAAATCGAATTTACGAAATACCCGTTTCCATTGTTAGAAATCCCTCATGTCATTGATGGTATTCGCGTAGATAGTAAATACGATATCGCCGTAAATAAACTTACGACAATTCTCCAGCGATTCGACCCGAAAGATTTTGTTGATTTATACTTTCTTCTTTCTGAATTTTCTCTTATTCAACTTCGGCAAGGAGTGGAGAAAAAATTTGGAATGAAAGTTGACGCGCTCTTTCTCGGGAGTGAATTGGGAAAAGTTCGCCGCATTGTTGCACTACCAAAAATGCTGAAAGAATTATCTGTTGAACAGATGAAAGATTTTTTCAAAGAACGCATTAAATCGCTTGCTGATGAAGTTGTGGAATAGTTGTAGTCCCTTTCACTGTTTCAAAAATGAATTTGTTCAGGTTCCATCTATGATTGAACAAAATTCTCAAAGTCCTTGGGAGAAATTTTCATCTGTTTCAATATGCTTCTAAACGTTCCAATCGGAATTTCTTTCTTGTTCATTGGAAGTATAGCAATGTTACCGCTTTCATTCTTGAATTTCCCGTGCGAACCTTTTTGAACAACAAAATGAAATCCTAATTTGTTGAGTACTCGCTCGATCTCTTTCGATGAATATAGTTTAGGCATTGACGAGTTCGCGCCCAAGAATAATTTCTCGCATGGGAAGAACGTCAATATGTTCCCCTTCAAAATAGAGTTCTACTGCTTCTCGCAAATTATGTTTTGCTTCATCAATAGTTTCACCAAATGAAGAAACTTCCACGTCAAGACATTGAGAAACGTAATGCTTACCTTCTTGCCAAATGATGTAATTATATTCTTTCATATAGTTTTTTAAAATCAATTTTACAACTTCAAATCCGTTTGTGTTCCATTTTCTTTTTCTTCCAGATTTTCATTCTCTTCGGAGGGAACAATTGCAAGCGCGGAAATCATATCGCCTTCATCCAATCGAATGATGCGAACTCCTTGCGTGTTTCTTCCCGTTACGCGAATATCCGAAGCGTGTTGACGAATGACCATTCCTCCCGTTGAGACCACAACAATATCATCGTTATCAAATGTTTCTTTAATCGCAACCATTTTTCCGGTTTTATCATTTGCTTTCAACGTGTAAATTCCTTTTCCGCCGCGATGACTGACGCGGTAATCAGAAATATCCGTTCGCTTTCCGAAACCATTTTCCGCAGCGACAAGAATGGTTGTTGAACTTCGCTTCGTTGTAACTGCGCCAATCACGTAATCGCCTTTTTCCAATCGTATGCCGCGAACGCCGGAAGCAGTTCTTCCCATCGAACGAACTTCATCTTCGTGGAAGCGAATTGCAATTCCTTCGTGCGTACCAAGGACAATATCGTTTGTTCCATCGGTGAGTTTCACGTCAACGACTGCATCTTTATCATCAAGTCCCATTGCAATAATTCCGTTTGCGCGTGGATTACTGAAATTTTCCAAAGAAGATTTTTTGATTACTCCCTGTTTAGAAACCATCATAATAAAATGTTTATCGTCGAATTCTTTCACACTCAACACTGCGGCAATTTTTTCTGTGTTCTGCATTTGCAGCAAATTGATGATTGCTCTACCACGCGCAGTTCTTCCCGCCTCGGGAATTTCAAATACTTTTAACCAATAACATCTTCCGGTATTGGTAAAGATGAGCAAGTAATCATGCGTGCTTGCGATAAACATTTTTTCAATGAAGTCATCTTCTTTCGTTGTTGCGCCGGTAACTCCTTTTCCTCCGCGTCCTTGTCTTCGATAACCGGAGACGGGAAAACGCTTGATGAAACCGCCGTACGAAATGGTAACGACAACGTCTTCTTCCGCAATCAAATCTTCAACATTGAATTCCGTTTTATCCATTATGATTTCCGTTCGCCGTTCATCGCCGTACTTTTCTCTCAACGCTTGCAATTCTTCTTTGATGATTTGCATTTGCAATTGTTTGTTAGCAAGTATCGCTTTCAACTTTTCGATGAGTTTGATTACTTCTTTGTATTCATCTTGAATTTTCTTTCGCTCTAAACCGGTTAAACGTTGCAAACGCATTTCGAGAATTGCTCTCGCTTGAATTTCGGAAAGTTTGAATCGCTTCATCAATCCATCCTTTGCCGATTCAACATCTTTTGATTTTTTGATAAGAGCAATGACTTCATCAATATTATCGAGCGCAATAATAAATCCTTCGAGGATATGCGCGCGTTTTTCTGCTTCATCCAAATCATATTGTGTGCGGCGAACAATGACTTCATTCCGGAATTTGATAAAATATTGCAGAGCTTTTTTAAGGGAAAGAACTTCCGGTCTTCCATCAACAATAGCGAGCATATTCACGCCGAACGTTGTCTGCAATTGCGTGTGCTGAAAAAGATTATTCATCACAACGCTTGCGTTGGCATCGCGTTTCAAATCAATCACGAGCCGCATTCCATCTCTATCCGATTCATCGTTCACATTGGAAATACCTTCCAGTTTTTTATCGTTGACGAGCGCGGCGATATTTTCAATCAACGTCAGTTTGTTGACTTGATACGGAAGTTCCGTTACAACAATTTTTTGCCGTTCATTTTTATCTGTTTCAATATTTGCTTTTGCGCGTACAGTTATTTTTCCGCGTCCCGTCAAGAATCCATCTTTCACTCCCTGATAGCCGTAAATAATTCCGCCCGTTGGAAAATCGGGCGCTTTCACCAACTTCAACAGTTTTTCATCAGTGAGTTCGGGATTATCAATCAATGCAATGCAACCATCTACAACTTCTTTTAAATTATGCGGAGGAATGTTTGTCGCCATACCCACAGCAATTCCCGATGAACCGTTGAGCAGTAAATTCGGCAACATCGAAGGAAGCACTTTCGGTTCTTGCAACGTATCGTCGAAGTTGGAACCGAAATCAACTGTGTTCTTATCTATATCGCGAAGCATCTCTTCCGCAATTTTTGTGAGACGAACCTCTGTGTAACGCATTGCCGCGGGTGAATCGCCGTCAACACTTCCGAAATTTCCTTGTCCATCAACGAGCGGATAACGCAACGAAAATTCCTGCGCCATTCGTACCATCGAATCATACACTGCCGTATCGCCGTGTGGATGGTATTTACCCAACACCTCTCCGACTACGCGAGCGGATTTTTTATACGGGCGATTTGCTGCAAGCCCAAGTTCGTTCATCGCAAATAAAATGCGGCGATGCACTGGTTTCAATCCATCACGAACATCGGGTAATGCGCGAGCGACAATGGTGCTCATTGCATAATCAATGTACGACGACTTCATTTCGCTTTCGATATCAACGGGGATAATTTTTTCAGAAATAGTTGCCATTCAATTAAAAGTTAAAAGTGAAAAAGTAAAAGTTAAAAAGTAATCGAGTAATTTCGGGAATTATTAATGTTACTAATTGTAAATCTAAAATCAGAAATCAAAAATACTATCTCGTCGTTTCCATTGTTTGAATTCGCTGGCTCCAACGAGGGTCTTTAATTTCCCCTGTTGCAGACGAGTGGACAAGCCGGGATTGATTGTTATTAAATTCATCCACAAAATAGAACGACACTCCGCCTTGCAGTTGATGATAATCCCAAATTTCATAAGGACCGAAATCGGGCGAGCTGGGGCGGCGTTTTATTTCATCGGGCTTACCATACACGATGTAAATACGTCCCATATCCGTTTTCCATCCTGCTGTTGGAAATTGCGTGTTCTTTGCTCCTGTAAACTGGTCGTTTGCATGAGCGATTCTGCGGTAGTATTCGTTCTTCAGCGAAATGGTTGTGCCTAACGAATCAAATGTGCGCCTTTTCCAAAAATCAATCAGGAAATTTTGTTTTGCTTCGTTTGTTGTGAGAAGTGCGACTTGGTTTTTTTCCGTTTCGGCAGCAATATAGGAAATCATCCCGATGTGTTCGCCAATTTCTTCATTTGTCAGGGATGAAAACTCATTTGCGAGTGCAAGCGTATCAAACCCGCGCAATGTCGTATCAACGCCGAGCAAGGGATTAAAGACAAAAAATTTCTTTGACGAAGTAGCGGCAACCCCTGAATTAGTACTCAAAGAGAGATGGAGCGAGTACGTTCCGCTGAGTAATGTATTGATTGGCAAAACACCAACTTCTACCGTATTATTGACGGAACGACGTTTCTTTTTTTCATGGTGGAGAAGTTCATTCTGCAAGGCATTTTCAATCGAAATCGTCAATGAATATTCTTCCGGCAAAGAAGTCAAAAGATTATAACACTCGACATAGTAAAAAAGAGTCGGTAAACTTTGCCCGAAGATGCGATTGGGATTCGGAAATGCAAGATAGGAGTTTTTATAAAACGGCGAGAGTTTTTCCTCTTCCGATTCCGCTTTGATAATATTGGAACAGAATGCTATGGAACTCATTTCCGGTGTTGTGGTGGAAAAAGAGGGAACAAAAACCGGAAGTGTGAGGGAAGCAGTTCGTGTGGAATCAAATACGTCGAAGGCGACGATGCGAAGAGAATAATTTCCTTCACTTGCGGCAAGCCCGACGACATCAATAAGGTACTGCGCGTCATTTTGTTCGATAGAATCTTTTTTTGTGTGTTTTAAAATCCATTCTTTGGTTTGTCCAGGAGAATCATTTTCTAATAACGTTAAAGTGATGTGCGCAGATGCAGTCAAAACACCATTTTCGTTATTGTATGTAATAGCCACACTGGGGATTGCAACGTAAATTTCCAAATACGATTGTTGTTCGGAATACCGGAATGTGGAATAATCAACATCAATCCGAAATGGTTGCTGGCTGGATGTCTGAAGATGGAAAACAAGAATGGAAAAAAATATTATTGTCGTTCTCATAATTTATTCTCCCAATATTTTTACAATCACGCGTTTTTTTCGCTGTCCGTCAAACTCAGCGTAAAAAACTTGTTCCCACGGACCTAAATCGAGTTTCCCTTTCGTAATCGGAAGGATAACCTGATGATGAAGAAGCGTACGCTTCAAATGTGCATCGGCATTATCTTCTCCCGTGCGATGATGACGATAATCTTTTTTTACCGGCGCAAGAAGTTCGAGCCACTCCATCATATCCACTTTCAAACCTTCTTCTTCGTCGTTTACCCAAATTGCCGCGGTGATGTGCATCGCGGAAACAAGGCACAATCCTTCCTGAATTTTTGAAGCAATAATAATCTCATCAAGATTTCTCGTGATGTTGACGAGTTCTTTTCGTTGGCGAGTGTTGAACGTTAAGTATTCAGTGAGCGATTTCATAACTACACAATGCCAAATGAATTTTCAATCGTGATTTCCTGCACATCAAACAGCGGGACAAACATTGTGCGGTGGGAGAGAGCAAATTCTTCGCTCGACCAATCGCCAATACTTCCGCCGCTTGAATACTTATACTGAATTTCTTCACCCGGGAAAAATTCTGCTACGAATTTCCACGCAGTATCATTTTCTTTCTGCATTGCAATGACATTCGGCGTCCAATTTCCCAATACATCGCGATTTCCGACGATGTTCACTTGTTGAAATTGATTCCCGTTTGTATTGCACCGAAAGGTAACTTTTACTTTTGGTTCTGCTTGCATAATATTTTCTGAACTTTGTGCCATTGCGCCTCCGTGTTGTCGTTTTCGTTCACTCTTTTTTGATGTTGATAGTATGGATGGAAAATTTGGAATTTCTAAATTTGCTCCTGCTGTATTTGCGGCAAGATAAATATTGGTTAAATGTTTTCGATACGCTTCGTCAAACGGTTCATCCCCTGCAGGAGAGTTTTGGTCTTCGCCGTACCACCAAAACCAATCGCTTCCTTCCGCCGCAAGCATTTCGTTCCACACTTCTGACTGCGGATTGCTGATTGATGATTGCCCCGACGGAACTATCCCGCAATTTTTCAAATCGTTTCTCGCTTTCAAAAGATATTCCCACGCCTTATTTTCTTCCGCTTCGCCAATCCATGTATCGAAGTTTGCGTTAATCCACGAGCCGGGGAAAAGCCAATCAATTTTTTTCAATGACGAAATCGGATGAGGTGCAATGCCGCGCGAAGCATTTCCATTCAAATATTCATGCGGCGTAACAGTTACGATTTCATTTTTCTCTTGCGCTTCGGAAAGTTTTTTATACAGAGAACGTAAAAATTCTTTTCCGTCTAAATTCGTACGATACCATTCCCATGCATTTTCTCCGTCAACGATGACCGTGATGAGTTGTTCATCTTCTTTTGCGAATGAAAGAATTGATTGAACAAAATCATTCGCGGCATCGTCGGGAAGCATTGATTGATAATCGAAACCGATTTTATCCGAAAGCCGCGTGTTGCGGAAAAATATCGCAAGTTCGTTTTCTCCAACATTCAAACTATATGGATTATTTGCAATCTGATGTTCGGGTTTTGAACGATGAAGAATTTGTTCATCCGTGGCAATCCACTGAATATTATGTTCGGAAAACAACGGGAGAATTTCCTGCGAAACGCTTCCCTCGCTGGGCCACATTCCTTTTGGGTAAGCGCCGAATAATTCTTTAAATTTTTCGACGGCAAGTTGTAGTTGGAGTTTTGCATCTTCCGGAAAGGAAAATCGCGGCGGAAGTGTATCGTTTGGTTGACAAATTTTTGCAACATCCGAATCATAAATCAACGGAAGAATCGGATGCGTGTACGGTGTAGTCGTAAGTTCGATTTGCCCGACATTATTTTTTACATCGCGTTGCATTGCTTTATGCAACGGAATAATTGCAGAAAGAACTTTATAGGTTTCCAAAATCAATCGTTTGCAATCATCTTCGGTAACTTTTTTTCGCAAATAAAATTTTCCATCGGTTTTTCTTTCAATAATATCTGAAAGATTGACCGTCGTTTCATTATTCAAACGGGTTTCTTTGAGCAAAAAGTCCGCATCGAAGTTTGCAAGGAAAAACCAGAATTTTAATTCGCGTAATTGTTGCGTCGTAAAATTTTCTTCTCCGTGTTTAAGCGATGTTTTAATTAATCGCACAAGCGATTCATATTCCGGGAAGAAAAATAATTGGGGCTCACTGATGGTTATGCAACTCCACACGTTTCGATAAAGTATGTTTTTTTCTTCCTCGCCAAATTTTTCCGTTGGCTTTACCAACAAATCGAACCAGGAATCGGTGTGCGTGGAGATTGGAGATGGGAGCGAGGTGTTTTTTCCTTTTTCCTTTTTCGATTTACTCTTCACTATTAACGAATCACGATTAACGATTTTCGAAAGCGGCTCAACGTAAAATTCTTCTAATTGTTGCAGCAAAGTTGAAGTGAGGTTGAACGTGCAGTGAATGGAAGGAAATTCTTTTAACATCGCGCACATATCGTAGTAATCTTTTGTTCCGTGTGTACGAACCCACGGAGCGGAAAGTTGCTTGCGTTCTGAATCAACGTACAACGGTTGATGCTGATGCCAAATGATGGCGAGGTAGATTGTTTTTTTAGGAGTAGGAATAGGTTATCTCAGAGATTTTTGCGGCGAAAAAATACGAAAAAAAGATGAGGAAAATGCGGTGGAGGATATTAAAAATTCTATTCGTACTGTTCGATAACATGGAGAATTGAGTTATCGGTTAAAGGTTTTTAGTTATAGTTTTTTTGTTCATTGTTTCCGTGTTTTTTGTCGTTGTTCAATGCAGGGTACGGAGATACAAATTTATGCCATTCTGATTCTGATTAACTATGAAACATCACCGGCAACTTGGGAACTAAAACCAAGAACTAAAAACCAGAACATTTTTTCCATAACGCACCACGCCGACCAACGTTCATTTCTGAAAACATAATTCGATTTTTTTCTCGTGGCGCTTTTTGGCTATGAAAATCTTTGTATATTTGCGGGCAAATTTTCGGGTTTTCCCTGCGTGTAATTAATTGATCCCGTAGCTCAATTGGATAGAGCATCAGCCTTCTAAGCTGAGGGTTGCGCGTTCGATTCGCGCCGGGATCACGGAATTCCATTTTATATTTTCCATTGTACGTTTTGTATTTTCAATTGATGAACGTAGTAGTGAACAAATACTAATCAAGTTCCAATGTAAAATATAAAATATCCAATGTAAAATGATTTGCCCCCATCGTCTAGAGGCCTAGGACACGAGCTTTTCAAGCTTGTAACACGAGTTCGAATCTCGTTGGGGGTACCCTCTCAAAGAATTATTCACACACGGTTATTCTATTATTGTGCATTTTGGCAAGCAGGGGATATTTTTTTTCTTTTTCTGAAAAAATAATTGCCTTCTTCCTCAAAAAAGCGTAAATTTTTGCCGAAAATATCTACACACACGAGATATTCATTTATTCATTTTATTTTTATCGGATTTCAATCATCTTTAATATCAGGGGTTTCCTTTATGAAAACTAATTACTATCGTTTCATATTCTTTTTTATTTTTACACTATTCTTATCGCCAAAATTATTTGCTGACCAGTACCGGAGTTTTCAAAATGGTGTTTGGACGGCGACAACAACTTGGGAAAAATCGGTTAACGGTGGCTCTTATGGTACTACCACAACAGTACCGGGAAACCAGGAAACAGATACTGTCTTAATAAGAAATGGTCATACAGTGGAGATTAACACAAATCCCACAATTACGGAATTGGTTGTCGGGGAAGGCTCCAGTGGAACTTTAAAAACTCGAGATACCGCAAATACTTTTGCTCCCATCGTAAAAAAGAATATAACTATTAACTCAAATGCAACGTTTACAGTATCGAATAGCGGAAATCGTTCACATATATTGACTATCGGAGGAAATTTAACGAATAATGGTACACTCGATTTCATTGTTGGTGCGACAAAATGCGATGTAACATTCAATAATGTTGGTAATCAAACAGTTAGTGGCACAGGTGGACAAACTGATTTTAATTTGATTACTGTGAATATGGGAACTTCCAGCAGTAACATCCTTGAAATCTCGTCTTCTAATTTTTCTGCTGCGACAGGTTTTCTAACTTTATCAAATGGTACAATAAAATTCTCCGGTTCATATTCCTTATCCCAACAAATTTTTCCCTCCGGCGCAACCACTATTTCATCGACACAAGGTATTTGGTTAAATAATTCAAATGTAAATGTTACGGCGCAAAACTTTACAACCACGGTAAGCGGGGTATTTCGGGTATCTGCGGGAACATATAATATTGGAACTGCTTCAGGCAATTCTTTACTATATAATAGTGGTTCAATAATTACGATTGAAGGTGGAATCCTGAATATCGCCGGTAGATTGGCTCGTGTAACAGGAACAAATAGCACGACAACTTATACGCAAAGCGGGGGTACCGTAACTGTTGTTACTAGCGGTTCTGTAGATGCTACGCGAGCTGGATTTGATATAGGGGCATCCGGTTCATCATTTACTATGTCAGACGGATCTATCGTAATTGAAGACTCCACAAGCAATGCTTACGATTATTATAATGTTGCAGGGACTTCAAGTGTTACCGGTGGCACAATTCAATTCGGAAATACATCAACGACCAATGCTCAAATCTTCCGTGTAAGTAGTTCTGTTTCCCTCCACAATTTAACCGTATTTACTAATGGACAGACAACCAAACCAACGTTAAAACTTCTCAGTGGACTTACTCTTTTCGGGAATCTTAACATCCAAAGCGGAACGACCATAAATGCAAATGGTAATAATATTTCACTCGAAGGAAATTGGTCAAATAGTGGCACCTTTACTCCTTCGACAGGACTCGTAACTTTTTATAGCTCTTCATCACAAACAATTACAGGTGCTACAACTTTTAACAGACTAAAAATTGATAATCCGTCTGGAGTATCAATGTTATCAAACGTTACGGTTGGTGATACACTGATATTATGGAGTGGTACTTTTTCTGTCGGAGGAAATTTATTGACTTTGAATGGTCCTCCGATTTCTACAACGCCGAATAACCTTTCTACAACATCATCTTCTAATCTTTCATTTGGCGGAAGTTCTTCAGGAGTAACGATTCCAAGCAGTGTTGTAAATCTTGGAAAACTTACTATCAATAAAAGTTCAAATGGCGTATCGTTATCATCAAATATTACGCTTTATGACACATTGACACTCACGAGTGGAACGTTTTCTATTGGCTCTAACACACTCGTTTTGAGTGACGTAATCCTCTCAGGTACTCCTACCAATCTTTCTACAACATCATCCTCAAGATTATCATATACAGGAACAGCGTATAGTTTCACACTCCCCTCAAGTGTTTCAAGTTTGAAAACATTTATCGTGGATAATGTGAACGGAGTTTCGCTCAACGGTGATTTGACAATCCAGGATACGTTGAATTTAAATCTTGGACAATTAACGGTGGGTACTCGCACACTCACTTTGAATGGTAGAACAGTTTCTGTGCTCTCTACAAATCTGCTGGCTACGGCATCATCAAGTCTTGTTTTCGGCGGAAGCGCAACGAATGTGAGTTTATTAGGAGGAATAACGTCGCTCAATAATTTGACGGTAAACAATAGTAATGGTCTCGCAGTTGTCGGCGACCTTTCAGTGAACGGAACTCTTTCCCTCGTTTCAGGGAAAATTTATATGGGATTAAATACACTGACTCTGAATTTAAACGGAAGTGTGTCGCGAACGAACGGTTACGTAGTTGGAAAATTTAAAAAATCATTTTCGGCTGATTCGGTTAGTCATTCCTTCGAGATTGGCGATAGTACGAATTACACCCCTTCGAGTGTTACATTTCAATCGGTAACCAACCCGGGAACTTTGACGGCGAGCGTCGTGAATTCTGAACATCCATCGCTTGGGCTTTCCGGTATAATCAGTACGAAAAGCGCAAATAGATATTGGACATTATCGAACAGCGGAATTGTTTTTTCAACCTATAGTACGATTCTGAATTTTGTATCCTCCGACGTAGATGGTGGAGCAGACCCCGGAAGTTTTAATATCGAAAAATATGATCCGCCATTTTCATTATGGAGTACGACGTCAACAGGCGTGCGCACTTCCACCAGCATCGAAGCAATTGGGTTGACTTCCTTCAGCGATTATGCAACTGGAGAAAATGGCGCCCCGCAATTTTCCGTTTCTCCTACGAGTAAAAATTTCGGCAATGTTGCTGATAGTACTTCAAAAATTGATAGTGTTACAGTAACAAATAATGGCAGTGCCGCATTAACAATCAGTTCGATCACCTCTGATAATGCTCGTTTCTCCGTTTCTCCAACAAGCGGTGTAGTTTCTGTTTCGTCAAGCAAGAAATTTTATATCACCTTTTCTCCGACAGATACAGGAACAGTGAGCGGAACAATTACATTCAACCATAATGCATCAGGTTCTCCGCAGACGGTATCAGTCGAAGGAAGGGGTGTTACCTCTTCATTCAGTATTTCTACATCTTCGTTGAGTTTTGGTAGTGTTCGTAAAAATGTAGCGAAACTCGATTCACTTACGATAACGAATGCGGGTTCTGACACTTTAAAGATTACCTCAATATCTTCTAACTCTGGTCAATTTGTCGTATCGCCATCGAGCGCTGAGAATATTCTTCAGGATTCGAGTAAAAAATATTACATAACGTTTACTCCTACTTCGACCGGAGCCCAAAGCGGAATTGTTACTTTTACACACAATGCAGCAGGTTCACCCTCGACCGTATCGCTTACTGGAACAGGAGTAGAGCCAACATTTTCACTTTCCCGAACATCCATTGATTTTGGGAGTACGCAAATAAATTCACCTGTTCTTGATAGTTTTTATGTAAGAAACACCGGAACGTATAATTTAACCGTTACCTCTGCGAATTTAAACAGTGGTCAATATTCGCTTGATACAGCATCTGCAGTTATTGCGCCGTCGGATAGTCAAAAATTTATTGTAACGTTCAATCCAAGTTCTGCAGGAACAAAAAATGCAACGATAATTTTTACGCACGACGCAACAGGTTCGCCCGATACAGTGTCCCTCACCGGAATTGCCGCAACGCCTATATTTTCCGCATCGCCAACATCGTTAACCTTCGATGACCTCTTAGTCAGCGGTGGCGGTGCCACGAAAAACATTGTGGTTTCAAATACCGGAAATGCAAATTTGATTATCTCGTCCGTTACTTCGGGCAACTCGGAATTTAGTGTTTCTCCGACATCCGCAACCCTTCTTCCGAACGCAACTCGAACCTTCACCGTTACCTTCGATGCTACTTCCGAGGGGTCGAAAGGGGGGAACATAACGTTCTCCCACAACGCAACCGGTTCGCCGGCAAATATTCCTGTAAGTGGAACGGGTATTGCGCCACATTTTTCGAGTTCAGCGGCTTCTGTAAATTACAGTAATCTTCTTGTAAACACCACAAAGGAAGACAGCGTAATTATTACAAACAATGGAACTTCTGATTTGCTGATTAGCTCGGTTTTGTCCAATAACGCTAAGTTTACCGTTTCTCCATCGAGTGTTACTATTCCGAAAACCGAATCGAGGAAATTTACCATCATCTTTGCACCGACCGATACAGGTGCTCAATCCGGTACACTTACTTTCTCTCATTCAGCATCAGTTTCAACATTTTCAGTTTCTCTGAGTGGAAGAGGAGTAAAGCCGATAATTTCTTTATCATCTAATTCAAGAAATTTTGGTAATGTTATTCTTGGTCAATCGAAAAACGATAGTGTTATTGTTACCAACGTCGGAACGTCGAATATGACGATTTCTTCGGTATCTTCAGATAACGCTCGTTTTTCGGTTTCGCCGAGTTCGGTAACGCTTATCTCCGGGGCAACACAAAAATTCACAATTACATATACTCCCACGACGATGGGTTCAACAAGCGGTACTCTGAGTATTTCGCACGATGCCGAAGGAACACCGCATACTGTTTCAATGAGCGGAGTTGGTATTGCGCCGCTCTTTTCTCCTTCGACGACAAATGTTTCTATGGGAAGCGTGTTTGTGAATACTACAAAGAGTGATACAAGCATTATCATTACTAATACGGGTACCTCGATAATGAGTATAACCTCGGTTCTCTCTGATAATTCGCAATTTTCGGTTTCTCCAACCACAGCTACTATTGCTGTATCAGCGACGAAAAAATTCACGGTTTATTTCACCCCAACTTCCATAGGTTTAAAAACGGGAGAAATTATTTTCAATCACGACGCAACAGGTTCACCCGATACTATAATCGTTAGTGGAACGGGTGTCTTGCCATCCTTTTCTTCATCTCCAAGTTCTCTCGCCTTCGGAAACGTTGTAATAAATACTCCAAAAGTCGATAGTATCACGGTAACAAATAATGGCGGGGCAACGATGCTGATTGATTCCATTGTCTCTGTGAATTCGGTTGATTACGGTATTTCGCAATCAAGCGCAGTTATTGGAGCATTTTCCAGTAAGAAATTTTATATCACTTTTACCCCACTTTCTGCCGGGAGTAAACCAAATACCTTCACTTTTTATCATAACGGTTCACCTTCGTCAAATCAAATAACCGTTTCAGGTTTTTGTATTCAGCCATTATTCAGCCCCTCTCCAACAACACTTTCATTCGGGGGAATAATAATACTTGATTCAACAAAAACAGATTCGATCACGGTTTCAAATACCGGAAACTCAACTCTGAGTATTTCCAACATCACGAGCAGCAACAACACTGATTTTTCAATATCCCCGACATCGGGAAGTGTATCCCCCTCTGAGAGTAAAAAATTTGGTGTTACATTTCATCCCTCAACGGTTGGATTGAAAACAGGAAGCATTATATTCACTCACGATGCAGCTGGTTCTCCTGACACAGTTATTGTTAATGGTCAGGGCGATAGAAGAGTATTCACACTTTCCGCCACGAGTAAATCGTATGGTGATGTTCTGACGGGGCAACCAAAAGTTGATAGCGTGATTGTTACGAATGATGGAACAGTTTCAATGACGGTTTCTTCTGTTACTTCTTCCCGCGCCACCTTTACAGTAAATCCAACGAGCGCAATTATAACGGCGGGAAGCAGCAAGAGTTTCCATATTACATTTTCGCCCGTTGATAGTGGAACGGTATATGGGATTATAATTTTTAACCACAATGCTCCGACGAATCCTGATACTGTTTCTGTAAGTGGAAGAGGTATCGCTCCCATTGCTCAATTCTCTACTGCATCAATATCATTTGGAAACGTCGCTGTCAATACGACAAAGAAGGACAGCGTTACAGTAACAAACAGCGGCGGAGCGCCCTTGATTATTGAAGCCGTTTCATCTTCTCGAGAAAAATTTACGGTAACACCGATTGATGCTGTTATGCAGCCGCTGGAGAGTAAAAAGTTTTACGTTACTTTTGCTCCGACGGATACGGGTGAGAATACAGGAAATATTGTTTTCACACATAACGCGTCAGGCTCTCCAACGAATGTTGCGGTAGATGGTCATGCAATCGCGCCATTCTTTACTTCCACACCTGATTCGCTGGATTTTGGGGATGTGAGTGTGAATTCTTCACACGAAGATACAATAACCGTATGGAATACCGGATCGGATTTATTGAGTATTAACTCGGTAACCACAGATGATGGGCAGTTTACGGTATCGTCGGATAAAGAAGATGTAGCTCCAGGCGATAGCGTGCAATTCATTATTACTTTTCAACCTTTGTTACCCATCGGAATAAAACGAGCGAATGTCATTTTTGCACACAATGCCTTAGCGCTTCCCACCAAAATCCCCGTAAAAGGAAATGCCATTTATCCGATATTTTCTGCAGACACTAATTTCTTAAACTTTGATACCGTTTATCTTCATACACCAAAGACGCTGGATGTCGTTGTAACAAATATTGGTTCATCTCCGCTTACCATCTTCGAAATTAATCCCATTCAAACCGGACACCCGATTTCGGAATTTTCAACTGATTTTTCAAGTGAGCGAGTGATTGAGACTGCATCAGGTATTACCGTTCAAGTTACCTTTGACCCGTCAGGTATAGGTCTGAGTACGGCGAAATTACTTTTCTCGCACAATGGTTCATTGCGTCCTGATACTGTGAGACTATCTGCGCTCACAGTAGATACATCACGTTACCGTTCCTTCGATGCAACGTTGTTAGCGCTGGATAGAGATAACAAGGGGGGGCTTGGCAGGGCGGTTTTAGCAAAAGCCGATAGGGCGTTATTTAAATACACAATCAAAAATACACTGCTCAATGCTAAAATTCTCATAGTGGAATTCAATGCGGTAATTGATACTGTCGGCGGTTCAAAAGTAACATCTGTTCCCCCTGCAGATTCTGCAATTGCGTTTAAGCCCAAACCCGATGCTAAAGTTACCAACCTGAAAAGGTGGACACTCTACTACCCAACTCCCATTGATACAGGCGCTACTGTTGAAATAACTGCAGTTGGGAAGAAGGCAAGTTTAATCAAAGTGAAGAAACATTCGTGGAGTTCTGACCCATTAACAAATCTCGGAAAGAAGACTGCTGTATCTCTTGTTTCGAATGTTCTCGGTTTACCGCGTCCCAATAGAATCAACGTTCTAAAAAGAGCATTCGATGGAGGAGGATTTAATTCGACTGTCGGATTACTCGTTGGACTCAACAGACAAATTGATAGTCCTGCATACTATGGATGGGTGTTGATTGATAATGAAAAGCAAACGCTTGTCTCTCTGGGAAATAAGGCTGGAAAATTACACACAAAGGTTCCGAGAGGATTCGACAAATTAGACGTTGGAAAAGGGAATAATCCATTCATCGGACCGAAAGGAATTCTCTTAAATCGGTTCCACGACAATCGGTTATTTGCTAACATGGTGGCGCTCAAATTGAATATCGTAGCGAGTGCAATGGGGGTAAATCCTGTTGGCTTTGGCGAACTCAAATATGATGACGGAACCAATAACCCGTTGGTCAATGGTAAAACTATAGCCCATATTTCAAGGATGGCAGATACGATGATGAGCGGATATTATGTTTTTGATTCAACCGCAAATGCTCGGGTTCATAAATTCGCTGATACTTCCGTATTCAAAATATTGGATAGCGCGGTGTACAAAATCAATAACTCGTTCGAGGGAGTGATTGATACCATCAGTTTCTCCTCGGGGTTGCGATTGAAGGGAACTCGTTCCATTTCAGAGGTTCCATACTTAATCCCGAGTGGATTAAAGCCGACCATAATTACACCGCTTGAAAATAATTGGGTATTGCCATCATCACCCGTGCTCGAACAGAATTATCCCAATCCGTTCAACCCAAGAACAACAATCCAGTTTTATTTACTCGAACCATCCGTTATTACGTTGAAGGTGTACAATATTTTAGGCCAAGAGGTTGCAACACTCTTTGATAATGAAGAAGTGCTGGATGGGTACACAGACGTTGAATTCGATGCAAGTTCACTCTCTTCGGGCGTGTACTTCTACCGTCTTACGTTGAACGATGGTTCGTTTACAAAAATGAAGAAATTGATGTTGATAAAATAAGACGAGTCCGCATTTTAGAAAAGCGATTCCTGTGAAGCGAATCGCTTTTTATTTTTAAATCGAACTCTGAAAAAAAATTTGTATTTTAGTCGCCGAATATTTGTATCGAAAAATTTTAACAGGAATGTATTATGCCCAATATTGTATTTGTCAACGAAGGAAAAACCATCGAAGCAGTTGCAGGAAGTAATTTGCGGAAGGTTGCAGGAAAAAATAATATTCAACTCTATTCGGGTCTTGACGTTTTATTAAATTGTCGAGGGAACGGATTGTGTGGCACGTGTCGGATTGAAGTTGTTGATGGAAAGGGCGTATCGCCGATGAAACCGATTGAGGAAGGCTCGATGATGAGTTGGTTTCCGTGGATGGTTCGTTCTGTCCCGAAAAATCACCGTCTTGCTTGCCAGAGTGAACTCACCAACGACTGTCAAATAAAAACGCATCCGCAATATAGCATAGATAAAGAGGCAACGAAAGAGCGTATGCAGATGTTCGGTATTTGGACTGTGTTGGGTGGGATATTTACAGCGATGTTAGGTTTAATGGCGCTCGATATCGTGAAGTTGATGTAAAACAATTTCGAGATAATTTAAAATTAAAAAGTTCAAAGAGTTGCGAGGTTCGCCTAAACATTTTGAACTTTTTTCGTTTAAGGTATCTCTAAAACTACTTTTACCCGAAGGTCTTTTGTGAAGAATATTCAATATCCAACACCCAATGTTCAATAATCAAGTGAAAAAATTATTGGTATTGAACTTGAGCATTGGACATTGAGCATTGAATATTCAACATTTGAGTTTTTAGAAGTTCATTTTAGATATTTACTGTTGTAAGTAGCGGAAAGGGAGGGATTCCTCCAAAGGAGTCCCTTCGGGAGAACCCTCGGTCAATCAGGTAATTTTATTTTCTTTCAACCAACGATAACCGTCAATAGACTTAAAAAATTTTTCTCGTGCCACCGCCTCTTTTCTTGTATGATAAGTTTCGGAATAAATTATTTGGTAAGGCAAATGTCCCTTCGTAAATCGAACACGCCCGGCGTTATGTTCTTTCAATCGTTGTTCAAGATTTTGTGTTGAACCAAAATAGTACGTTTTATCTTTCAGACTTTGGAGTATATAGGTGAAATACATTCAACAAACAGCAAGAGTTCTTCCAATAATTGAAAGAACTCTGATAATAGTGAGCGGAAAGGGAGGGATTCGAACCCTCGGTCCCGTGAAGGACACACGCTTTCCAGGCGTGCCAATTAAACCACTTTTGTACCTTTCCGTAAGGTTATAACTTTTTTTGTGGCACAAATATACCATTTCATTTTTTCACTCAAAAACATATTCTCGTATTATGAAAATATCATTCCTCTTGATTTTGACTATTTGCTTTGCAGGAATTTCTGTTACACAACAACACAGAAAAGAACTCTGGTTGACCCCAGCCGAAAAATCAAATTTCCATACGACTCCACGGTATGATAAAACGATATACTATCTTCAACGAATGGCAAAAGTATCACCGTGGATTCACCTTACCTATATTGGCAAGACTCCTGAAGGCAGACCGATGCCGCTCGTTATCGTTTCAAAAAACTCGATGGAAATAAATCCGAAACGCGCACAAGCATCCGGGAAAGCGATTGTGCTTGTTCAAAGTGGAATTCACGCGGGTGAAATTGACGGGAAAGATGCATCGTTGATGTTGTTGCGGGATATTTGCGTTACGAAAGAAAAAGAAATGCTTCTGGAGAAAATCATTTTGCTCATTCTCCCCATTTACAACCTTGATGGGCATGAACGATTTTCTCCATTCAATCGTATCAATCAAAACGGACCTGACTCAATGGGATGGAGAACAACAGCGCAAAATCTCAATCTCAATCGCGATTATATGAAAGCCGACGCGCCCGAAACACAAATGTGGCTGAAACTTTTTAACGAATGGCTTCCCGATTTTTATGTGGATTGTCACGTAACGGATGGCGCAGACTATCAATATCCAATCACCTATGCGATCAATGACCAGCAGAATGTCGCTCCTTCCGTTCGTTCATGGATTACCGATAAATTACTTCCTTCGGTTGATAAAAAAATGGCAATCAAAAATATTCTTCTCGCTCCGTACATATTCTGGAAAAACGAACGGGATGTTACGCAAGGCATTGTGAATGAATCTGGGCCGCCAAGATTTTCGACCGAGTACGGCGTTATCCAAAATCGTCCAGCATATTTAATTGAAACACACATGCTGAAGAATTATAAAACCCGAGTCGAAGCAACCTATCATTTGCTCCAATCCCTCTTCGAAGAAATTTATGAAAGCGCAGGTGCGTTACGTCTTGCAGTACGAACGGCGGATGAAGAAATAATTTCTGCAGGAGAAAAAGGAGATGGCAATTTTAAAGTTCCTCTCCAGATGGAATTAACTGATGTTGCAGATACGATGATGTATCTCGGATATAAATATTCTGTCGAAGAGAGCGAAGTATCAAAAAATTCCTGGATGAAGTTTACCAATGAGCCACAAAATATTAGGATTCCGCTTTTTAAAACAACGAAAGTACAGAAAGAAATTACGCTGCCGTACGCATATCTTATTCCGCAACAGTGGACATCTGTTCTTTCCGTGTTGAAATTGCACGATATTAAATTACAACGATTAACAAAGCCAACGCGGCTCCAAGTCGAGTCGTATAAATTTTCCAACGCACATTGGAATGAACGACCGTTTGAAGGAAGGCACTACGTCAACTTTATGTCTGAAAAAATCACTGAAGAGCGAATGTATCCGAGCGGAACTATCGTCGTCCCGATGAATCAGCGAGCGGCAAAAGTAGCGGTGCATTTGCTCGAACCCGATGCGCCGGATGCTCTCATACATTGGGGATTTTTAGACGCTCTATTCGAACAGAAAGAGTACGGTGAAGATTACGTTCTCGAAAAACTTGCGCGAGAAATGATGAACAAAGATGCAAACCTGAAAAATGAGTTTGAACAAAAAATCGCAACAGATTCGATCTTTGCGAAAAGTTCTTTTGAGCGGTTGAATTTCTTTTACAAAAAATCTCCGTATTGGGATGCGCGTAAAGACGTGTATCCAATTGCGAAAATAGTACGTCGAATGTCTATTCCGGTCGAACCGCTCAAGAAATAGAAACTCCAAGAATTCCATTGATATTCTCCCCCAATATTTGAATTTCATCTCGCCTTGAAATATATTTCACGCGAAGAAAAATTGAAATGAAAACTTTCGCAACAAAAAAGAAACTCGATTCATTACTCGCCGCGTGTAAAAAAAATCTTCACGCGGTAGATGAACGGCTCATTGAGAAGGCGTATTATTTTTCCCTCAGCGCGCACAAAGACCATCTTCGCGCATCGGGCGACGTTTATTTTAATCATCCGTATGAAGTTGCGCTCATTGTTGCCACCGAAATTCCTCTCGACGATGTTTCCGTTGCGAGCGCATTATTGCACGACATTCTGGAAGAAACGGATTATCAATTCAATGATTTGAAAGAAGAATTTGGTCCCACCGTAGCAAATATTGTCAACGGTGTAACAAAAATTTCCGGAGTATTTGAAAGCACAGATGTTGCCAAACACGAAGATTCCTCTCATCAGGTAGAAAATTATCGAAAATTACTTCTCTCGATGGTCAGCGATATTCGGGTAATGCTGGTGAAGTTTGCAGACCGCCTGCATAATATGCGCACGCTGGAATATCTCTCGATAGAAAAGCAACGGCGCATCGCACAGGAAACACTGGATATTTATGCCGGCTTCGCTCACCGTTTCGGGCTTGCAACAATAAAATGGGAACTGGAAGATTTGGCGTTCAAGTATCTTCACCCGAAAGATTATGACGAACTTTCGCGCCTCATTGTTTCGAAAAGGAGAGAGCGAGAAACGTATCTGAAAAAATTTATTCTCCCGATTGAAAAAGAATTAAAAGACGCGAAGTACAACGTGGAAATATTCGGTCGTCCGAAACATTTGTACAGCATTTACAATAAAATGAAAACACAGGCAAAGCCGATGGATGAAATCTACGACCTGTATGCTGTGCGTATTATTTTAGATACGGAAATTGATAATGAATGTTACTCAGTATATGGATTGGTTTCGGCTATTTATTCACCTGTCCCGGAACGTTTTAAAAATTATATTGCGGTCCCGAAAAAAAACGGATATCAGTCGTTACACACTGCGGTAATCGGACCGCAGGGAAAAATGGTAGAAGTGCAAATCCGGACGAAACTGATGCACGAAATTGCTGAACGGGGTGTTGCGGCGCATTGGAAATACAAGGGAGTGAAAAGCAACCTCGACCAGGATATTGAACAATGGCTCAACTGGGTGCGGGAAATTTTCGAACACGCAGATTCTGACTCCTCTCCCGAGCAATTACTGGAGAGTGTGAAACTCAATTTGTACCAGAATGAAATCTATGTTTTTACTCCCAAAGGAGAGTTAAAAATTCTTCCGCAAGGCGCAACACCAATGGATTTTGCTTTTGAAGTGCATACGAATGTCGGAATGCACTGCATCGGTGCAAAAGTGAACGGGAAAATAGTACCGCTTGATACAAAACTCCGAAGCGGCGACCAGATAGAAATCATTACTTCAAAAAACCAAACGCCGAGCCCCGATTGGGAGAAGGTGGTGGTAACCCATAAGGCAAAACAAAAACTGCGTAAACTGCGCAGGGAATCCGAACATTCGCTTGCGCAAGTCGGAAAAGAAATGTTCGAGCGTCGAGCAAAGAAATTAAAAATTTCGTACTCCGATGATGAACTTCAGAAAATTATTTCCGATTTCAAGTTTGAAACCGTATTCGAAATGTATCTTTCCGTTCAGGATGGGAAAACTCAACCCGATGAAATTCTTCTTGCCGTAGAACAACATCGAAGAAATATCGCGCCGCAACATCCGGAACAACCCAAAACGAATGGATTGTTTTCCAGTTTCGTGCAAACTGCGCGGCAAATGATAAGCGGTATCACGTTCTTTGGAAGTGAAAACAACGTACTCCATAATTTCGCAAAATGTTGTAACCCGATTCCGGGAGATGATATTGTCGGATTTGTTACCGTCGGGGAAGGAATAAAAATTCATCGAAAAAATTGTCGGAATATTGTGCGGATGGGAGCGAATGAAATTCATCGCATCGTGGAAGTTTCCTGGCCCACCGCATCAGAGAACGAGTTTGCTGCCGCAGTAAAAATCTCCGGAAGTGACAGACATTCGTTGGTGAACGATTTAACAAACGTTATTAGTACGTTCAACAATACTAATATCCGGAGTATCAACATTGATTCGCGGGAAGGAAATTTTGACGGACTCATTGTTCTCGGCGTGAAAGATATTGAGCATCTTCAACGGCTGATAGAAAAAATGCGTGAAGTAAAGGGTGTGAGATTCGCGGCGCGATTCGAAGAGTTATAAAAAAATGGAAACCACTTATCCCCGTATTTTGGGAATAGATTTCGGAAGACAACGTATCGGAGTTGCAGTAAGCGACACGCTTGGTTTCCTTGCTCATCCCGTTGGCGTTCTTCAAGCATCCCCGAAACTCTTTTCTGAATTATCGGAGTTGGTTGTACGATACGATATTCAAATCATCATCGTTGGAAATCCCCTCTCGATGAAAGGGGAGAAGAGCGAATCCAGCGAGGAAGTTACACGCTTTGTGGAAAAGTTACGGCAAATATTTCATAAGGAAATTATTCTTCTCGATGAACGGCTAACCAGTGTGCAGGCGCACCAGATTCTTCGCGATTCCTCCACAAGAAAAAAACGGCGGGAAAAATCTTCTGTAGATAAAATCGCGGCAGTGTTAATTTTACAAAGTTATCTTGACAGGATGAAAAATTTTGAAGATACTGAAGAACGTTGATATTGATGAACTCGTAGAAGAAGGGGAGGGAGTTCAACTCGAGTTCAAGAGAAAATTCACGACAGCCGAAAAAATTGTTCGCACACTCATTGCCTTTGCGAATACCAGCGGGGGATGTTTACTTATCGGTATTGATGATGATGGCACCATCATTGGCGTTGAAAGCGAAAAGGAAGAGATTGAACCCATTTACTATGCCGCGCAGTATCTTTCTTATCCGCCCGTGGAAGTGGATGTTCAACTCATCCCGTACAAAGCAAAACGAATAATCGTGGTTTGTTATGTACAGGAAAGCGAAACAAAGCCGCATCGGTATATCGGTGTTGCAAAAAATAAAATACGTTTTCAAACCGGAGTTTTTATTCGTGTGAAGGATAAAACCGTCGAGGCAAGTAAGGAAGCCGTTGAAATAATAAAGAGTACAATCGGAAAAAGTTCTTTGTTGAAAATTACTATGGGAGGGTACGAAAAAGAGCTTCTCAGTTATTTGGATGCACATGATTCTATTACGTATAAGGAGTATTGTGAGATGTTTCAGGTACCTCCGCGTCGTGCTTCAAGGATTTTTGTGCGTTTAGTTCGCGCGGGAGTTCTTGAGTTGAATATAAATGAAAAGGAAGATTGTTACAGGTTAAGAGCGAAAAACGATAATGGAGATTCGTAAAATAAAAAGCGACCTCCCTCCTGAGAGAGGTCGCTTACCATGGTACGATGAGTGTTGTGAGGTTTTGTCCTAAAAATTGCTCCTGTTTTTTGCTCACCTTTTGTTGTTCTTCATTATTTTAACTCAAAACGACAATCGTTAGAACATCTAAACATACGAAGTGTAAAAATTTCGGGGAGAAGTTAGCGACTACTGTATTACTACACAAAGAAAAAACCGTATTATTGTGTGAACAGTATGATATTTTGAGTGAAAGTGTGTTTTCATTGAGCGAAAAACAAACGAAACTACTTCCCTCTTCTCAAATCTATGAGAATTGAGCATTCATCAATATGATATAAAGGCAAAGAAAATTGATTTCATCTAATAAAATCAAGCGCTATCACGACACTGAGTGAAAAAGAAAGAAGAAAAACGTTGATTTAAAATATTTTTTGAAGAAGAAAAGAGCGGGGAAAAAGCGGGGTCAATCCGTTGAGTGAACGGTTGAATTGGTGAGTGAACGGTCGGTTTGAATGAGTGAATGGTAAAAAAGGGGGTAACTATATCGAGGGAAATTTCTTTAAAAATTCTTCTTTTGCGCCTCGTGAAATTTCAACTTCTGTTCCGTCATCCATAATAATTGTCCCGAAATCTGCTTTCACAAATTGTTTGATATGTTTCATATTGATAAGGTGCGATCTGTGAACACGGAAAAACCCAAACTCGTAAAGTAACTGTTCTGCATTTTTGAGCGTGTGGGAAGTGGTAATTTTTTTTCCGTCGGTAAGGTGGCATACCGTATAATTGCTTGATGCTTCACAGCGGATAATGTCGCCGATTTCAACAAAGCTCATACCGCTGTTTGTTGTTAAAGCGATTTTGTTCGTCGGTTGATTGTTTTTGAGATGTTGAAAAAACACGTCGAGTTGGGAGTTTGCCGTTGGTTCTTTTTTCTTGCCAAGTAACTTGGAAATTGCAGAACGAAGTTCGTCGAGGTCAACGGGTTTCAGCAAATAATCGAGAGCGCTGAATTTAATCGCTTTAATGGCGTAATGGTCGTGTGCGGTAACAAAAATTATATCGAAGTTGATATCGTGTAACTGTTGTAACATTTCAAAACCGCTCATATACGGCATTTCCACATCGAGGAAAAGTAAATCGGGCTTGAGTTCGTTGATGAGTTCAATTCCTTCGTGAGCAGATTCTGCGGTACCAACAATTTCGATGTCCTCTTTGAAGTGGTTGACAAGCAATTGTTCCAACACCCGTCTGCTTTTCTTCTGGTCGTCAATGAGTATCGTGCGTATCATTCGGTGAAAAGTTATGGGATTCTTTTTTTGCATACAAGTATTTTCAATGGAAATTTAGCGAATGGTCGTTTTGGTGAGTGAATGGTTGTTTTATTGAGTGAATGAAATTGAAAAACGGTATTATTCAAGCGGAATTTTGATTTCCACTCTCGTTCCAAGCGATTCATTTTTCTCTGAATATAAATCCGTGACGTTTACTGTTGCTTCTTTTCCGGTATAAGCGTTGAGTGTTTTTATTCGTTCGCGGGTTACTTTCATTCCGCGTGGTTCATACCCTCGCTTTCGTGGTTCTTCCAACTTTCGCGCCTTCTCTCGTCCGATACCGTTATCTTCGATTGTGCAATGGAGGTAATCTTCATTTTTTTCGAATTGAATAGATAGTTTTCGTTCCCCTTGTTTGTGAATTAACCCGTGCCAGATTGCATTTTCAACGTACGGTTGAATGAGAAGCGTCGGAATTTCGTATTCTTCTCTTCCGAGTACCGGGTCTATTGTAATAGTGTGGCTGAATTTATGGTCGTACGAGAGCGATTCGAGTTCCAAATATAATCGGAGCATTGCAAGTTCGTTCGTCAAAGGTACAAAAGTATGTTCCGAGTTTTCTAAAATCATTCGTAACAGTTTTGCAAATTTGGATAGATAAGTATAGGCAACTTCTGTTTCGTTTGCAAGAATACAGCCTTGGATTGAATTGAGGCAATTGAAAATAAAATGAGGATTCATCTGCGCTCGTAACGCTTTCATTTCCAGTTGAGCGATTTGTTTGTTCAGCCCTGTTTTCCGCTCTTCAGCATTTCGTACGGAACGGACACGAATTTTGAAAAGGGAAAAAACAATAAACGATATAATGATAAACGAAAATACCTGAAACCACCGCGCTTCCCAGAGAAATGGACGAATAGTGAAGGTAAGAGCTGCTCCCTGTTTATTCCAAATCCCGTCTTGATTACAAGCAATAACCCGAAAAGTATAAGTGCCAGCGGGGACGTTTGTGTAATATGCTCTACGTCTGTTCCCGGCATCGGTCCAGTTGTCGTCGAAATTTTCCAATTTGAATTTGAAACGGTTTTTTTCAGGAGCGATAAAACTCAGAGCCGCATAATCGAATTCCAATTTTTTCTTTCCTGCCTCAAGTTCCGTCCCTCCGAATAAAATAACCGTATCTTCATTTGCCACGAATCGTTCTATCACGACCGGTGGAGGTAGAGTAGTTTGAGCAGTAAAAATTTGTTTCGGGTCAACGATTGCAACCCCTTTCATTGTTGCGAATAATAACCTTCCGTCTTTTGTTTTCCAGCACGATGGTTGTGAGCCGCCATTACATTCAGCACTTAACATCCCGTCTGAAATTCCGTAAGAAACCGAATTCACCGAAAATATTTTTCCTTCTGCGAAATCATTGAGTTCTTGTTTCTTTATCCGAAAAATTCCCCGATTACTTCCAAACCACATATTCCCGAAATCATCTTCGAGAATGTGATAGATGACGTTATCAACCAAGCCATCTACCATAGAATAGTTGGTGAATTTGTTGTTGTAAAATCGAGACAATCCTCCGTTGTACGTGCCAATCCATAATACATCCGAAGAATCGAACGTAATAGTCATAATATCGTCGCTTGGTAATCCGTCGCGGACGTTATACGAATGAAGGGAATCGTTCTTTAAAAACTGAATACCGCCGCGCGTGGCAATCCATAAATCCCCATTCTTATCTTCCGCGAATCCACGGACAACTCCAGTTTGGGTCGGGTTTATAAATGTGACGAAGTGAAGAAATTTTTTTGTAGAATTAGGAGAAAATTTGCTAAAATTCAGGGCACTTCTCCCAACCCATATTTGTTGAAATTTATCACGGTAGATTGCACGAATTTGAAGAAACAGTAATTCAGATATATTTGTTAAATTTTCAAACTTTCCATTAACTAAACGTGAAAGCCCATTCTCCGTTCCGAAAATATAATTCCCATTTGCCTCTTCACCAATTGCTCGGACCGAATTTCCTGCTAACCCATTTTGAACTGAATAATGTTTTACATTTTTTTTATCGAGTTCATAGAGTCCCTCAAATCGTGTGCCAATCCACAAACTTCCCTTGTTATCCTCGTAAACCGAAGATACGTTATTAACCGAGGTTGAATTTAAATAATATTGAGTAAAAATTTTTTTCCTTTTTAATCGAACGAGAGCTCCACCCCGGGTTCCTACCCAAATGCTATTCTCGTTATCTTCAAAAAGACAAGTAACTCTTTCGCTTGGTAACCCCTCTTGTTTGGGAAACCGAGAGACAACTCCATCCAATTTGCAAAAGATTCCATCCGTTTCTGTTCCCATCCAAGTAATATTATTATCATCTTGCATAAGAGCTGGAATTGTGAAGTTGTTATATCCCGATTTAATAAAATACGGTTTGAATAAAAAATTTTCAAACTTAAATATACCTTCAGTTGTTCCTATCCAGATTATGTTTTCTTTTGATTGAAGCAGACTGGTAATACCAAAGGTTCCGTGAAACGAAGAAAAATTTTGACTGGAATGGCGAAGTTTATTGAGGAATCCTAATCTTTTATTAAAGGTGTTTGAATCAATATAACTCAAAGAACTTACCCAAATTGTTTTGTCGGCACTTTCGTAAATTCGACCATACGTTTCCCCAGCCAACCCATCTTTTGAAGTATATTCCCGAAAATGTTTTTGCTCGGAATCTATTTTGTACAGGTTATCTTTATGAACAAGCCAGGCATTCGAATCACTATCAAAGAAAATTTCAGATACGTTGCTGTTCATTTCGGGAAAGGGGAGCGGGTTTCGTATGAATTTTCCTTCTCCTGAATCTCTATCAAACCGATATAACTCACCGAGACTTGTTATTACCCACAGATTTCCCTTTTTGTCTTGCTCCATTCGTACAATATCAAATTGGTGATTTTTCTCTTTTACTATGTCCCGAAAGAGAACGAAATCCGAACCATTAAACCGGACGAGTCCCTCATTCGTCGCTATCCATAAATAGCCATCGTCTGTTTGAGTGATAGCGGAAATGCCAAAGGCAGGAAATCCCTGTTCACTCGTCCAAACATCAAGAGAGTAATGAGATTGAATGTAGGTGGAATCTATTGGCGGGTTTTCGGCAATACTTCTGCAGAAGAGAAGAGATAAGCAGAAAAATGTGTATAAACTTTTTCGAAGAAATTTTTTGCTCATGCTCATGGGAGAAACTTTTGGTGACAAATATTGGAAAGGTTTATCTTCCTTTAAATTTTGCTTCCCTCTTCTCTAAAAATGCCAACACTCCTTCTTTGTGGTCTTCCGTTTCACTTGCCGCCTGCTGAATAATTGCTTCATAATCCAACAACTCGTCGAGAGAGCAATTTAAAGATTTATTCAATGTTCGTTTTATTAATCCTATAGATTTAGTGGGTGCCTGTGCAAGTTTTTTTGCGAGTGTCATCGTTTCCACTTCGAGAGTTTCAGTGGGGAAAATTTTATTTACCAGTCCGACTCGTTCCGCTTCTTCGGCAGAAATATCACGACCGGTTGCGGCGTACTCAAACGCTTTTGCCATACCAACAAGTCTGGGAAGAAACCAGTGTGAGCCCGAATCCGGAACAAGCCCGATACGAATAAACACTTCAATTAATTTTGCGTTTGCAGACATATAACGAATATCGCACGCAAGCGCAAGGGAAAGTCCTGCTCCCGCTGCAACGCCATTCACCATTGCAATTATCGGTTTCTCCATCGAACGTATTTTTCGAATCATGGGGTTGTAATTTTTTTCTAATGATTCTTTCAGCGAACGTTTCGAGCCGGAATGTTCTTTCAAATCCTGCCCGGAACAAAACGCTTTTCCCGCTCCACCAATTACAAGGCATCGAACATTTGAATCTTTCTCTGCTGCTTTCAATGCTTCGAACAATTCCTTTTTCATTTGTTCGTTGAAAGCATTATAAAATTCGGGGCGGTTAAGCGTGATGATGGTTACGCCATCAGAAAAAGAAGAAAGGAGAGTTTGATATGGTGACATAAATTTTTATTGCCCGAATAACGGGAGTGTGGAGCAAATGGTAAATTTATTTTTCAAGAGGGATGTTACTTCTCTTAATCCAAAATTGTGGCAATATTTAAAGAAAAAGAAACAGAGCGTGCTCTGTCAGTTACGGGACGATTGAAAGAAATTCCACTTGTGATTGCCTGATTGTGAATGTTAGCACGAACGATAAATTTTTGCGTGAAATGATATTCGACACCAAACCCATAATCGAAAGCAAGGCGCGCTGTCTGTTCATTCCACCCGTTGAGCAGTTGATTGAAACTTATTCCTCCGTACATCAATGGGCGAAAATTGAGTACGGGAAATTTTGCTTTTAATGCCAAAAGTGTAAACTCAAAATTTCTCAAATTCCCGCTTGTCGGAAAATTGTGCACTGCTGTTCTTTCTACACTCCAATAATGAATCGAGGCGGTATAGAACAAAAATTTTGTTATGGGAATATCAGCAAAGAAGTGAAAACTATATCCCGGGTTTTTTACTTTTATCGAGTCCGATGTAACGGATGTAATTCCTACTCCCCCCCCCACGACAATAGTGTTCGTTTGTTGTGCAGAAACCGTTACACAACCTACGAAAAAGAGGAAGATGATAAAACGAAGAAATGGCAACACACACACATAATTAACGAGGTCAAGCTACCCTGCATCACACAACCGTTGAACATACCGCTGCTTCCTTCCGGACCTCACGGGGTTTTGCCCTCTGCTGCTGTACAGGACTTGACCTCTTTGTTTAAAAAACGCTGGACAATATAACTATCTTTGTTTTTCAAAAGAAGAAACAAGATATTTTGCCCGAAAATATTTTATCAAGAGCGAATGGAGATTGAACAATGAATCGTGAATATCATAAATGGTTTAGCGCTTCCCTGCAACGGGATATGGAATTACTTATGTTCGGACAGTCAGGAACGCCGGTTCTCGTTTTTCCAACTTTGCGCGGACGGTTCTATGAATACGAAGACAAACAAATGTTAGAGCCGCTCGCTGAAAAAATAGAGAACGGGGAATTACAAATTTTTTGTGTTGATAGCATTGACGGCGAAAGTTGGAGTAATTATGATTCCCATCCCAGCGAACGACCATTACGACATCTCGAGTATGAAAAATATATTTCCGACGAGGTGGTTCCCTTTATCAACAGCAAAAATCCTTCGGAGGATTTGATTGTTCATGGCTGTGGATTTGGCGGGTATCACGCAGTGAATTTTGCCTTACGTTATCCATCTCTCGTCACCGGGTGTGTTTCTCTTGGCGGGAACTTTGATATTAAACAATACGTGTTCGGTTTTTTTGACGATAATTGTTATTACAACAGTCCGCTCGATTTTCTTCCGAGTTTAGAAGACGAGTCTCTTTTAATTCCAATGCGTGAGCGAATTAAATTTATCCTTGGAACGGGGGAGAATGATTTTGCGCTCACCTATAGCGTGCAACTCTCACGGATTATGGAAAGCAAGAATATTCCCCACTGGCTCGATATCTGGCGCGATGGTACCGGACACGATTGGCATTGGTGGAAAAAAATGGCGAAGAAATATTTTATAACCAATGCAGAATGAGAAGTGAGTAATGAGTAATGAGTGATAACAAAAGTGTCTTCTCTTAATTTATAATTCAAATCCTAAATCTAAAATCTAAAATACTTTCCCATCCGTTACCTTCTTTTCAACAAACCCTATCTCGTTCTTTCCCAATTTACTAAAGTAGAAGGAAAGAAAACACTTTCCGATTTTGGCTTCCCGAAAAATGTCTATCCCGTCGGAAGATTGGATGAGGAGAGCGAAGGACTATTGCTTTTAACCGATGATGCAACATTGAAGCATCAATTAGAAGAACCGAAATTTCAGCACCCCCGTACGTATCTTGTGCAAGTGGAGGGATTGCCGGATGAAGGCGCTTTGAAAAAACTTCGTGAAGGCGTTGTTATAAAAAACAAAAACAGCGAAACGTATTTTACCACTCTCCCTGCCGGAGTGGAACTGCTCAACGAAGAGCCCGTCATATTCCCCCGTTCGTCTCCTATTCGTTTCCGAAAACACATTCCGACACATTGGTTGAAAATTATTTTACGCGAAGGAAAAAACCGACAGGTGCGCCGAATGACCGCCGCAGTTGGCTACCCGACATTGCGGCTAGTGCGAATTGCAATCGGAAATCTGACCATTGAGGGATTGGAAGTAGGGGAATGGAGAGAGATTAAAAAAAGCGGGATTTGAGAAGGTGATAACTCAACAATGAAAAAAATATTCCGGACGCGATGCTGCAATTAACCTCAATCTTATAGGGCAAATAATTTCAAGGACTCTACTTTGTGAAAATGAGTTACTTTCCTATCTTCTCCTCCGTTATGAACAAGATAACGGTACATAACTTTTCTTTCCTGAAATTTTCTACCGGAAATTTTCTTTCCGCGATTGTTTCTTTTCTCTTTCTCTGTTCAGTCATTTCTTCTGCGCAGACAATGGATTTCAGCGACCAATCCCGCTGGACACATTTTACAACTGAGTCAGGACTTCCTTCCAATCACATCAATCAAATTTATGAAGGGCGCGACGGAACAATGTGGGTTTTAACTCAGAATGGATTAGCATACTACGATGGATTTCAGTGGGTACCTCTTGATAGTTCAAAAGGCATCCCCCACAACCCGCTAACAATTTTTTCTTGTGAAATAGGTAATAACATTATCGTCGGGAATAATTCAAATATATTTATCGGAACGAAAGATGGTTTTCGAAAAATACCATTGGAGAATGTGAGTTCTGCGGTATATTTTCGGAACGATACGTTATTATTAACTCAAAACAATCAGTTAAAATTTTACTATCATGGAATTCTCGGTGTCTATTCCTTTCCGTTTCCATTAGCAACAGTACGTGGTTTTTACGGAATAAATAGTGATGCATTATTGTTCGCTGATGAATATAATATTTACCGTTGGAAAAATAATAGATGGAATATCCATTTTTCACTTTTGTCGAAATTAGACGTGTGGATGCTCGAAGAAAATCGTAATGGTTCAGGTATAATGATGTGTTATGGTTCGAAAGAAAATACCGGTGTGTGGGAGTGGAAAAGTCAAACAATACCCAAACGTTCGGTAACAGAAAAATTCAGTTACAATACTCCAATGGCGATTGGACCAAACGATGAAGCAATAATTTCCTACCAATCGGATTATGTGCGTGTGCGGGAAAATGACAAATGGTACTCTCCTCCCTTTGTTCCGGAAGAAATGAAAGGCATTACAATTCTGAAATTCAGAAGCAACGGCGATTTGTGGCTCGGAACAAGAACCGGACTGAATATTTTCCGCCGCTCAACATCTCGGTGGTCTTCAATACAATTGCCGCAACCCGATATGAGAAATAATATCAACGAAGTTGTACAAACACGGGATAGAAATATCTGGCTGGGGACAAGTGAAGGTGTAACAATTATTCAACCCAATGGAACACTTCAATTTATTACGGAGATTAAAAATAAACCGGTACAAAATGTTACCGGTATTGCAGAAGATAACGAAGGCAATGTGTGGCTCTCAAGCGGTTCATCGTTTAGCGGCGCGTATCGCTGGGATGGAAAAGAGTGGGAGCATTTCATCATCAGTAATGATTCGGGTTTTCCTATTCACAAAATTCGCATTGATAGAAAAGGAGGATTGTGGTTTCTCGGTTTAGGATTCGGCGATATAATTGCAACAGAGAATAGCCCAGGCGCATATCTTTTTGAGAATGGAAAATTTACACGATGGGGAGAAGAAGAAGGATTACTCAACGGGCGTGTGTATGCGTTTGCTGAAAGTAACGATAGCGCATTCTGGTTTGGAACCATCGGTGGAATTAGCAGATGGAAAAATGGAAAATGGAAATACTGGACTTCCGCAGACGGATTACAAAGCACTCGCGTGTTCACACTTGCCGTTGACAAAAACAATAGAGCGTGGTTCGGTGATAATATTTCCCTTGCCGGTCTTGGTTATATTGATGAGAAAGATAAAATTCACTATCTCACTACGAAAGATGGAATTGCAAATGAAGAAATTTGGGATGTTCGTGTTGATTCTTCGGGAATTCTGTGGGTTGCGACGTCAAAAGGTTTATGCAGTTACATAAATGGAGATTGGAGAGTTTATACGGAGAAATCCGGACTGCATCACGAAGCATTGTGGCCAATTTTCCCCACGGCTGAAAAAGTGTACGTTGGAACGAGGGGGAAAGGGCTTGCAATCCTCGATAGAAATATAGAAATCTCTCCTCCCCCGAGAATTATTATGCAACAACCGGTCATTGATGAGAAAGACGCATTATTGCGATGGAAACTCTTTTCCTATTACGGAGAGATTGAACCGGGTGAAATTCTTTCCCGCTTTCGGATTGATAAAGATTCTTGGTCGTCCTGGAGTACACTCCACGAGATAGCGTTCTATCATCTTGATGCGGGAAAACATTCTGTAGAAATACAGGCGAAAGGAGTATTCGGGCAGTACACAACAAAAGGTGGGCAGCGAGATTTTTACATCCAAGCCCCGTATTATCTTCGCCCGTTGTTTTATGTACCGGCAGGTATGTTGGTTGTTGGATTTTTATTTTTGGGCGGAACGCTCATTAATAGAAAACGGAAGTACGATAAAAATATAAAAGCGAACGAAGAACGCTATCGCATCATCACGGAGTTGATGGCTGATTATGCATACCTCGACCGCGTTAATCAAAACGGTTCGATTGAAATTATCTGGTTGACGGAATCCTTCACACGTCTCACAGGATATTCTATCGGGGAAACGAAAGTTCGCGGGTTCTTTTATGCTATGTTTCATCCAGACGATAGAGAAATCTATGTACAGCATTTTCAAAAACTTCTTTCCGGAGAACGAGTGCAGGGGGAAGCGCGCATCATTACGAAAACGGGAAAAGTTATTTGGGGTTTTCACGATGCCACGCCGATTCGCAATGAAATGACAGGGCAAGTTACACACATCTACGGCGTTGTCCGCGATATTACGAAACGCAAAGATGACGAAGAACAGTTGAAAATGCTTGCCGACGAAGTAACTGAAAATGAAAAACGGTATCGCATTCTTACCGAATTAATGGCTGATTATGCCTACTATGATGAGATAGATGAAAACGGAAACTATACAATGCTCTGGATGACTGAATCATTTGAACGGGTAACCGGTTATACGGTCGAAGAATCGCGCGCTCCGGATTTTGTTCTCAAATATGTCTATCCCGATGATATTCCCAAAATGCAGGCAAATTATTTAAAACTGGTAAGCGGAAAAGCGGATAGCGGGGAAGGACGCATCATTACCAAAGACGGGCAGGTGAAATGGCTGCTGCATCACGCCGTGCCTATCTGGGATAACAAGTTAAACCGCGTTACCCATCTCTACGGCATTGCCCGCGATATTACCGAACGTAAACAAAACGAAGAACGATTGCGTACTCTTACTTCCGAATTAATGGTGACTGAAGAGCGCGAACGACGGCGAATGGCTGAATATCTGCACGATGCAGTCGGTTCTACGCTTGCTTTATGTAAAATGAAATTCCGTTCTCTCGAAAAATATCTTTCCCCGGACGTAGTGCAGGAGAGTTTTTCCGATGTTCGCACGCTGCTCGACCAATCCATAAAAAATACGCGCACACTTACCTTCGATCTCAGTCCGCCAATTTTGTACGAACTCCGTTTCGAATCCGCGCTGCAATCTCTCGCCGAACAACTGCTCGATGAACATCATATTTTGTTCACCTTTTCTGATGATAAAAGCGAGAAGCCGATTCGCAGTGAAGTCCGCGTCATTCTTTTCTATGCCGTGCGCGAAACATTATTGAACATCGTAAAACATTCTGCCGCGCGCCACGTAAATCTTTCTTTAATGACAAAAGAAGACAACTTTATCATCACGATTGTTGATGATGGAAAAGGATTTGACGTTACCCAAATGGGAAAAAGCGCGAATCGTGAAAGCGGATTCGGTTTGTTCAGTCTGCGCGAACGCTTATCATATTTGGGCGGCACGCTGGAAATACATTCTCTTCCCGGGAAAGGAACGACCGTAACAATGCAAACTCAACTACAAAAACTATGACCACAGAAACTTATACTATCGTGCTTGCCGACGACCATACAATGATTCGCGAAGGAATCCGCAGTATGCTGGTAAACGAATTACATCATACCGTGGTTGCGCAGGCAAGTAACGGTCGCGAAACGATTACACTCGTACAACAACATAAACCCGAAATTGTATTGATTGATATTACAATGCCGGAATTAAACGGCATCGAAGCGACACGGCACATAGTTCACGAATTTCCCGATATAAAAGTCATCGCGCTTTCCATGCACGCCGATAAAGGCATTGTTTCCGAAATGCTGAATGCAGGCGCGAGCGGTTATCTCCTCAAAGATTCTTCCGCGTCGGAATTAGAACAGGCGATTCAAACCGTGATGCGCGGGAAAATGTATATCACGGGTGAAATCACCGATGTTGTGGTGCGCGGCTACCTCCACAAAAACGAAAGCAACCACGACGATGTTGTTCCGGAACTTACGCCGCGCGAAAAAGAAATAATTCAACTCATCGCCGAAGGGAAGGCAACCAAAGAGATTGCGGCACTCCTCCACGTCAGCGTTTCCACTGTGGATACACACCGGCAGCACATTATGGAAAAACTCCATCTCCATTCCGTTGCCGATATTGTGAAGTTCGCCATTCGCAAAGGCTTGACTTCGGTGGAAAAATAAAACCTTTCTACGCTCACACGACCATTCCCTTCTACATTCTCCATTGAACATTGAACATTGAACATTGAACATTCTCCATTCAACATTGAGCATTGAATATTGAACATTGAACATTCAATATTGAATACCCAAGTGAAATATGTTTGTGGGCATCTCTTAAAACTATTTTTTAAACACAAAGAGCGCAAAGTATTTTCACAAAGAACACAAAGAGCAATCCAATCACAAAAAGTCTTCGACAAAACTTTGCGCCCTTTGTGCCTGCTTTGTGTCCTTTGTGTTTAAATTCATTTTTGTCTATGACTCGTAGAGAGTCTTTAGAGTTGCCACTGTTTTTGTACTCTCCCTCTTTCTTCAGTAGAAAAATTTATTAGAAAATAGAACACGGAATACCACGGATGAATCGGATGTACACTGATTGAAATCCGTGAACAATCCGCACTCATCCGCGTCATCCGTGGTCTATTTTTTCCCTCAAAATCACCGATTGTGAATTTCACGATACCCAAATCGTGATTTTCCCACCCCAAAATCATTGTTTTCGCTATTGATTTTAGTACCCCCAAACGATAAATTGTACCCCAAGAAAACACAATTTTATTTTACACCAATTATATGTCACTAATAGAATCGAAATTTATCTATCCCAATCCGCTCAATCCGGCAGGATTGGAAATTGAATTGAAGGACGATGCGGAAGTAACCCTTACACTATTGGATGCACAAGGCAATACAACGTTGAAAGTCTTTGAAAACAAAATGCTCCCTCACGGCAGACACGAAATTGATTTTCCGAAAATAGAGAAATCAACAAACTACTGCTATTACCGCTTAATTGCCGTATCGCCGCTCGGAAAATGGGAAGAAACAAAGCGATTGCCGCAATACGAAGCAAAATTCGGAGAAAAGTGATTATGCCGTATAAAACCCACAATCCACAAACCGAAACTGCTTTTTTAAGCAGAAAACAATGTTTTGAATGGCTTCTGAACTCCCGTGGAAACTCCATGGACTCCCGTAGAAACTCCACGGACTCCCGTAGAAACTCCACGGACTCCCTTGGAAACTCCACGGGCTCCCGTAGAAACTCCACGGACTCCCTTGGAAACTCCACGGGCTCCCGCAGAAACTCCACGGACTCCCGTAGAAACTCCACGGACTCCCTTGGAAACTCCACGGATTCCCGCAGAAACTCCACGGATTATGGTAAACCTTCAAAGTTTATCATTTCCGGAAACTCTACAAATTCAGAATGTATGAATAATCAATGCTCAATGTTCATTAGCCAAGTTCAATGTAAGAGCGTTTTACTTGATTATTCATCATTGAGAATTGGATACTTGCCTGCGCAAGCAGGTTGGAAATTTTTCGGAGTGAGACTTTCGGGCAAAAATAGATGTTGGCGGTCTCTTTCTATGAACTATGCAGCGCTTGTTTTAATAGAGCAAAAAAAAAGTTTTGAACCTTCGGCGATTTTTTCCCGGAGCGTTCAAGAACAAAAATCATACAATAACATTAACCACTAATTGATAAGGAAAATTACAATGAAAGATTACATTCCGGGCGGCGAAGCGGAATTTTCCGTTTGGCTCGAAAACGTAAACACAAAACTGCCGGCATATACCGATACGCTGGGAGTATCGCACGAAGACATCGCTGCATTGCAAAGTGCGTTCAACGATGTGAAAGCGAAAATTGCGGAGCATCGCGCAATGAGCACCTCGTTACATTCGCTGACGCAAGCGAAAGTCAACGTCCTTGCTTCGGCGCGCTCCTTTGTTCGGAAAGTGATGAACCGGCTAAAAACGCACGATAGATTCACCACCGTAATTGGTGAGGATTTGGGCATTATCGCTCCGCCTCAAGGGGCAATGCTCCCGGGCGCATTGGATGGCGTTGCCCCTTCTTTTCAACTAACTGTGCTGCCGGATTTGGTGCGCAACGATTGGGTGAAGGGAGATTTCGATGGTGTTGTGGGGCAGAGCCGCCGCAACAATGAAACGACGTGGGTATCCCTCGGACGCGATAGCAAATCGCCGTACGATGATACCCGCCCGAACCTGCAGCCGGGAGTTGCAGAAACACGATACTACCGCTGGCGTTACATTCTCGATGACGTTGAAGTAGGGCAGTGGTCGAGCGAGATGAAAGTCGTCTGCGTGATTGAGCCGCGGGTAAATCCTGGGACGCAGTGATGGTACGGAAATAAAAAAGTGTAGGACACTTTGAAAGTGTCCTACACTTGATTAATTCACAATAAAAACTGAAGAATGAAGACGAAAGTCCATAATACTTTATTGCTCGTTCACCCCACACTTAAGGTGGGGTTATTGAAATCCCCCATCGTACACCGGGCTTCAGCCCAGGAGGAATGGTATTCATCGCGGGGTTCATGCCCTTGAAAGTATGCAGCAACATATTTACAATAACAAGTTTTTCAAAACAATAATTTATTAATCACCTTACGTTAAACAATATGAACATCCTCGCGTGGTTACGCAACTTAATTTTTTTAGTGCTGAAAAAAAGAACCATTAACTACCTTCTCCACTTCCTGGAAAAAAAGGACATTTACTTATCGCACGTTCACAAAAGAACATACACGACGGGGAAAATCACCGTCGCTATCGGCATTGCGTACGAGTTGTTCCCCAACCGGTGGACCATTACACTGAACGAAAAGGAATACCATACGGTTGCCTTGGTCTGTGTCGGTAAATACCATAACGTCCATCGGTTTATCTTACCCGAAGAGTTTTTTGATAAAGTTAAAAAAAGACTCATAGCCGAGAATAATGACCACATAAAGTTTTCGGTCTATTCCGAAGATGGAAAATTTATGTTGAAGCCGCCGGACTCTTCTCCCTTACATATCGAGGTGTTTCGCGATTACGTAAATGCGCTGCGGGAAGAATATGAATATGCAGTATGAACAAGTTTTTTTTCAAACTCACAATAATTCAATCACAATTTATTTAAGGAAAACTACAATGCAACACCATCAATTCCATTCAGTCCCGAAGGATTCCCTTTGGGAAAATAATCTATTCACGAACATTTATAGAAAGATAATCACAATGAAAAACTCAAACTATTTATATAACAGAATAAAGAAAATAGCGCTCTCATCAATGATAAGACTTGCCGCGATGGTTGCTATCATAATATTGGCGGCAACGAAGATAAACGCTCAAACCCCTACATGGCAGTGGGCAACACAGGCAGGCGGGACTGGTTCTTCAACGTACGGAGAGGCAGTAGATATTGATGCTCAAGCCAATGTGTATGTAACAGGAAACTTTACCGGCACAGCGAATTTCGGCAGTACTCCTATCACCAGTTACGGCAGCAATGATATTTTTACAGCAAAATATGATGCCCTTGGAAATTTTCAGTGGGTAAGATATGCAGGAGGAACAGGTATAGATAATGGAAAGGCAATAAGTATTGATGGTAGCGGCAATTGCTACGTTGCAGGGTATTTTCGAGATACTATTAAATTTGATTCGGGGAATGTAATTGTTGGTTCCGGCGGATATGACATTTTCTTAGCAAAATATGATGCTTCGGGAAATTTACTTTGGGTACGAACCGGAGGAGGCTCCAGTGAAGACGCTGGCAGTGGAGTTGCATTAGATGCAAGTGGTAATGTTTACATAACCGGCAAATTTAATGGCTCTGCTACTTTTGGCGGTTTACCATCACTTGTATCCGCGGGTTCTTCTGATGTATTCGTCGTAAAGTATAACTCATCCGGAACTGAGCAATGGGCAACTCGAGCCGGAGGGTCAACCAATTATTATGGGCGGGGCGATGCTGGAAACAGCATTGATGTTGACAACTACGGCAATGTGTTCATAGCAGGTTACATTGCCGGGACGGCAAATTTTGGTACTCATCAAATTACTGCCGCGGGTGGTAACGATTTCTTTATGGCAAAATATAATCAGTCCATATCTGCCTGGGATTGGGCAGTGAGAGGCGGAAGTAATAATGATGACTATAATATTTATTTTGAGGAATCTGCAAAAGGTGTAGGAGTTGATGCCAACGGAGATGCGTACTGTTCTGCATACTTTCTGGGAACTGCATCCTTTGAAGGAACTTCAACAACAATAACGAGCGTGGGAACTAATAATTTTTGCGTCGTAAAATATTCTTCTTCCGGTGCTTTTCAATGGGTACAGCAATCAGGCGGTTCAAGTTATTTCAAGAAATGGGGATCCAAAGTTGACGGAAATGGAAATGTCTATTTGATTGCAACATTTTCCGGGGAGGCGACGGTTGGCAATACGACAGTGACGAGTACAGGATATGATAACGTCTATATTGCAAAATGGAATTCGTCAGGAACATTTCAGTGGGTAAAGCACAGTGGGGGCGGCTACTATCATGTTGGTACCGGTGTATCCGTTGATGATAATAACAATATAGTTCTTACCGGAGATTTTAATGGTAGTGCGATATTCGGGAGTACGACACTTTATCGTTCAGGTGGAAATGATGTACACGTTTCCAAAATCCAGTTATTGTACTCGCTTGCGGCAAATGCAACCAACGGGATAATTATAAAAAATCCCGACCAATCTGGTTATACGCTTGGAACGCAGGTGCAACTTACAGCAACTCCAAATACCGGATATCATTTTATTAATTGGAGCGGTGACACGAGTGGAACAACAAATCCCTTAACCATTACGATAGATGGAAATAAAAATGTTACTGCGAATTTTGAAATCAATTCTTACACGTTAACAGTAACGCAAGGAGCAAACGGAACGATTACTCCCGGAACGACAACGGTAAATCATGGCGCAAATCAAACATTTACTATTACGCCAAATACGGATTATAGTGTTGATAGTGTAATTGTTGACGGTGTAAAAGTAGATTCAACAACGAGATTTACGTTTACAAATGTTACAGCAAACCATACAATTGCAGCAAGTTTTGCCCCCACAATATGGAACATTTGTACATATTTCGATCCTGCTAAAGGGTCTGTTTCACCGCCCGGTGCGAACGTAGTAAATGGTGGTAGCAAAACATTTACTATTACTCCAGCTGCTGGTTATCATATTGATAAGGTGTATGTTGGCAGTACATGTCCAGCAACCACATTAGTCCCCGGTGTTATAAATTCATATACTTTCACAAATGTTACAACACATCAGGGAATTACGGTTGATTTTGCTCCTGACGTTTCAGGTCCAGGTTTTTGGTGGTTGCCGCCTACTGCAAATTATTGGCATTCACAGGCTTGGGATGTTACAGACGATGGCATTGTTGTTGGTACCCAATATTATTTTAGTATATATTCTTCATCTCAAAGCCATGCTGTTTACTGGGATGCAGCACACAATCCATATGACCTACAGGCTTCCGGTGGGAAATATGGCTTAGCAAGACGTGTTTACACTGGAAGTGGTGGACCATACATTATGGGGGGATTTAGTCCTTCTAATGCAAATCAACATGCTTTTATCGTTGACCTTAGCACCTTTCCAAACAATATGGGTTTGAAGGATGCTGGTCTATTACCAGGAGGAACGTGGAGTTATGCAACCGCCGCAATTAATAGTCAAAGTAGTAATCATATTTTGTTATATGGAAATGCAAAAACGGGTTCTTATACAAAGGGATTTTCCACGACATACTATCCAAGTACTGGAACCTTTGGTCCCCTAACTGCGGCAAGTAATTTTTATAACAGTGGGTATGAAGATGTTGCTCAAGGATGGAAGTGTTTTATGATAACAGGAGGCGTTCAGTCCTCGGAAATGCATGCCTATGATTGGCGCACAGGGTTGTGTAGTCCCCAAGATTTTGGCACGAATGGTTTTCAAAGTTATAAATATGATTTTTATGTAGGGACAACAAAACGAAACAGTGACGACTACACTCAATCATTGCCGCCGTTATTATTAAATCATGCCGGTTGGTTTAATTACGATAATGAACGAAATTACTCATTGGGCACAATACCAAATCCAAATAATCCAAATAATTCAACTATTAACCCAAGTGTAGCCTATAGTGATTATGGCTCTAGGTATGGCCATAACGAGAAATTAGTTGTCGGGAGTTCAAATCCATTTGGACCAACTGCTACCATTTGGAGTTTTGATGGTACCCCATATGGAGCATGCGGTGGGGGCCCCACAAATGTAACAAAAAGTAAATTAAAGGATGCGATTACCAATCCGACCGATGATAATTATTCAAAACTTTTTCCCTTTAATACCCCTTCATTAAGTTCTGCTGTTGGACAAAATTCGAAACTTGCGGTTGCAAGAAGAATGTCAAAAAACGGGCAGTACATTGTTGGTTGGGGCTGGAACGCTCAAGTAAATAGGACTCAAGCATTTTTATTAAAGAGATGGTAATGACAACAAAAATTTTCAATCAATTAAACAATACGAAAGGTATTTCAACTATGAAAAACAATAATTCAACAACAACAAAATTCTTCAAGGTATTTATT
>Ga0207952_1000233_pt1 | contig 55394 bp, 55 predicted proteins | sample SubbioR12Aug_8Ca_FD_184831 | JGI IMG/M metagenome (GOLD analysis project Ga0207952, IMG submission 184831) | Serpentinite rock and fluid subsurface biosphere microbial communities from McLaughlin Reserve, California, USA - CR12Aug_8Ca (SPAdes) | ecosystem: Environmental > Terrestrial > Deep...
TGGCGGTCAACGCTGCCTCACTTGCGATTGCAACGTCTGATATTCCATGGAACGGTCCCGTTTCAGCCGTACGCATCGGTCTTGAAGAAGGATCAACAGACTTCTTGGTAAACCCGACATACAAACAACGTGATGAAGCAGGGGATCCAAAGGCGATTCTCGACGTAACAGCATGTGGCAAGGACGGCCTCATTAACATGATTGAAGTGGGGGCAAAAGAAGTAACCGAAGAGACACTTGAAAAAGCGCTTGCTAAGGCTTCCGAAGAAATCGAAAAGGTTCAAGCGTGGCAGAAGAAAATCGTCGCGGAAATTGGCACACAGAAGGTTGAGCTCAAGAAACCAGAACTCGACCCTATTGTTCCGGCGCTGTTTGCCTCCGAGATTGAACCAAAACTCGCAGCAACCGCGGGAAAGCTCACCAAACACGATCTTAACGATTTCAAATCCGCCTGGATGAAAGCCGCGCTTGAAAAGATGCCCGAAGCGCACCCAGGACAACTTGATGCGTACTACGAACTGCGACTCGATGAATATGTCCACGATCTTGCAATCAAAGAAGGGAAACGTGTTGATGGTCGTGCGCTCGACGAAATTCGCCCACTCTATGCTCAAGCAGGCGGCATCTCGCCGGTCATTCATGGTGCTGGTGTCTTCTACCGCGGCGAAACACACGTACTTGCAGCACTCACACTTGGTGGTCCTGGCGATGCGCAAATCGTCGACACCATCGAAACGCAAGACACGAAGAAAACCTTTATGCTCCACTACAACTTCCCACCATTTTCAGTGGGAGAGACCGGCCGTGTTGGCGGCATGAACCGCCGCATGATTGGCCATGGCGCACTCGCAGAAAAGGCACTTCGCGCAATGATGCCGGCAAAAGAAAAGTTCCCCTACACTGTGCGTATCGTCGCTGAATGTCTGGCGTCAAACGGCTCAACATCAATGGCAACCGTGTGTGCGGGAACACTTGCACTCATGGACGCCGGTGTACCAATTGAAAAGCCCGTTGCAGGCATCGCAATGGGGATGATGTCTGATGCAAAGGCAGGTGTGTACAAAGTCCTCACAGATATTCAAGGTCCAGAGGATCATCATGGGGATATGGACTTCAAAGTCGCTGGGACACGCGATGGCGTTACCGCAGTCCAAATGGACGTAAAGGTTGAAGGCGTCCCGGTAAACGTACTTGCAGAGGCGTTTGTGCAGGCAAAGAAAGCACGCCTACAGATTCTCGAGACGATCAAAGAAGCAATTGCAGAACCACGCGCAGATATTTCCTCTCGCGCACCAAAAATCCTCACGATTAAAGTGAAAGTCGAACAGATCGGCCTTATCATCGGTCCTGGCGGCAAAATGATCAACGGCATCCGGGAGCGCACGAAAGCAGATGACATCACGATTGAAGAAGATGGTACTGTCTTCATCACCGGCAAAAATGGCGCAGCAGAAGCCGCATACCAAGAGATCTACGATCTTACCCGCGAATATTCGCCGGGAGAGCGCTTCGACGGCACCGTTACACGCATGATGGACTTCGGTGCGTTTGTGAAGATTGGCCCAAACACAGAAGGGTTGGTCCATGTATCTGAAGTTGCACCATTCCGCATCGACAGCATTGCAGACGCAGTGCAAGAGGGTGATGTTGTTCCGGTTGTCCTCAAGGAAATCGACGAAAAGGGGAGGTATAATCTCTCTATCAAGGCCGCAGATCCTGAGTGGGCGTCCCGCAAAGGGTTAACGCCGAGCGAAGGCGGGCCGCGAGGAAACCATGGAGAACGACGTAGGGACGAACGGCCTCGCAGGCGCATCTAATGGCGCTACGCCACCCACGCCGCCACCAAAACCAAGCGAACCAGGGATCAAGAACGATATTGCCGACATCTTGAAAGGTGTCCAGATACCTGAGCGACACCCACAACCGGACGCACCAGCCGAAAAACCCAAGAAGGTGTACGACACGCAGCTTCCTGGCGAAGACCGGCGCACCGAAGCTGCCGGCCTACCGAGCGCCAGCGTGGTTGATCCGGGTATTCGAGCTGTAAATCCCTCAGCACCCGCGCCAGCGCAGAAGACCGATGTTCCATCGCTTCATACTCTTAAAGACGACCTTCAGGAGGTGGTTCGCGACAAGAAAATATCCGTGATACGGGCCGCCGCGCTTGAGGAAGAAAAACGCGCACGAATCTCACAAGAACCCATGACACGCGCGCCTCAACGCGAGCGCATGACATTTTCTATTGTGCTCACGCTCGTTTTTCTGTGTCTTGGCGCTCTCGCTATCGGTGCGGTCTACGTCGTCGTGCAAGACCGCTCAAACAGCTCACCTACCCCCCAGAGCGAGCAACTCTTGTTCGCAGAGCAAACCGTTCCGCTACCTATCGACGACCTCACTGCCGGTGATGTAAAGCGCACGCTTGCGAGCGCACGCAATTCGGGCGTATTAACACTTGGGGCCATTTTCAACATCGTTCCGATACTGCAGCGTACAAACCCAGCAACCAACGAAACGATTGCGGAGCCTGCAACCTTTGGCGAATTTCTCCGCGCGATCGGTGCCCGCGCACCGGATGAATTGACACGTGCGCTGAGCGGCGAATTCTTCCTCGGACTACATACAGTCGATGAGAGCGCCCCGCTCCTCGTGATTCCGGTCACATCGTATGAACGCGCCTTTGCGGCGATGCTCTCGTGGGAGCGTAACCTTAATGACGATCTGCAGCCATTCTTTACTGACGTTCCAAGTCAAAAGCTCGGGAGTGATGGTTTGCCGGTGGAGCGCACTTTTGAAGACGACGTTATGCGCAATTACGACGTACGTACTCTCAAAGACGACAGCGGTACGATCCAGCTGTACTACTCCTTTCCAACGCGAAATATTCTCATAATTGCAGAAAGCCCGTACTCGTTTGCAGAGATATTGAGTCGTTTAAGAGCGGACCGGCAACTCTAGGTTGCCTTGTGGTATCCGTTTGGTATCATCCCCCTATGCAACATCTGACTGCAGAAGAGATTGAGGAACTGAAGGCGGCCCTCGATGGTGAAAAGGTAATGCTCGAAGAAGAGCTTGCTGAGCATGGACGCAAAGTTGGCGACGATTGGCAGGGGAAATCGGAAGACTCCGGCGAAGATGCTGATCCTTTAGACGCTGCCGATAAGATCGAAAATCTTTCAGTTAACGTGGCACTCGTAGAAGAACTTGAGCGCCGCTATAAAGAAATTGTGGCGTCCCTCAAGCGCATGGATGACGGCACCTATGGTATTACTGCAAATGGGGAACCGATCGACGTAGAGAGGCTGCGTGCAAATCCTGCTGCAACAACCAATATCTAGGCACACAGACGCTGCCGCTGTCGCTTATACTGGAGGACATGTCAAAAACGACGTCAGGGTTTGCCCGCGTCTTTGGCGCTCAGCCGGCACTGCCGCACGCGCACCTTGTCTCCGTTGAGTGTGACATTGTTAAAGGCTTGCATGCGTTTACGATCGTCGGACTACCAGACAAAGCAGTGGAAGAGGCAAAAGATCGTGTTTCGTCCGCGATTCGGAACACCGGCCTCGACTCGCCAAAGCGAAGTAACAAAAAGATTGTTATTTCGCTCGCGCCGGCAGAACTTAAAAAAGAAGGTGCTGCATTTGATCTTCCATTCGCACTGGCATTCCTGCGTGCATCTGCGCAAGTATCATTTGAACCAAAAGGACGCCTCTTTGCGGGCGAATTATCGCTCGACGGCACTATCCAACCGATCCGTGGTGCGCTTTCGATTGCACAGCTCGCACAAACAAAAGGATACACAGAGCTCTTTGTCCCAGCAGAAAACGCCGGGGAGTGTTCGCTTGTATCAGGCATCGACATCTACCCAGTTACATCACTTATAGATACCGTCGAACACCTCACGTCAAAGAAAAAATTGCGCTCCTATACCATACGCTCCAGCCGGAAACAGGACAAAGCTACTCCACTCGATGAAATTCGCGGCCAGGAACACGCAAAACGCGGTTTGGAGATCGCAGCAGCCGGTAGACACAACATCGCGCTCTACGGACCGCCTGGAACGGGAAAAACCATGTTGGCCCGTGCCGCCGCGGCGATCCTCCCCGACCTTTCTGAGAGTGAGATGGTTGAAGTGACGACTATTCACTCACTCGCAGGCGCACTTACTGAGTCATACATCTCACGACCACCGTTTCGAACACCACACCATACCGCGAGTTACGCGTCCCTCATTGGCGGAGGAACAGTACCGCGTCCAGGCGAAGTTACCCTCGCGCATCGCGGTGTGTTATTTTGCGACGAATTCCCAGAGTTTCACCGCGACGTAGTGAACGCATTGCGCGAACCGCTCGAAGATCGCGTTGTTTCAGTCTCAAGGGCCAAAGGTTCCGCGATATACCCGGCAAATTTCATGCTTATTGCGGCTTTAAACCCTTGTCCGTGTGGTTTTTGGGGAACATCGCGCTGTGAGTGTATGCCGCACCTCGTTGAAAAGTATCGACGCAAAATCTCAGGTCCGATTGCCGACCGTATCGACATGTGGGTTACCGTTCCCGAAATGCCACTCGAGATGCTGTCATTAAAATCACGTCGTTCAGGTAAGGAAACCGAGACAGTGCGCGAACACATCTCAAAAGCGCGCAAAGCGCAACGCTCTCGCTTTTCTGATGCGAAACACCTTACGACGAACGCCGACATGAAGGCCAAAGACATTGAAGCATACGCGATTCTTACGGATGCCGCTGAGCGTACACTTATGTCTGCCGCACAGAGCCTTAAACTCTCGGCACGCGGGTTTCATCGGAGCATAAAATTAGCCCGCACCATTGCGGACCTTGCGAGTTCAGCAGCTGTCGAGCCTGCACACATGCTCGAGGCCCTCAGCTACCGCTCTCGGGAATTTTAAGATGCCCCAAGCTCTTTCTTGAGCTCCGCAATGCGTTCCGTATTGTCGGCCTCACCTCTCGTATTCAAGACCGCCTCTGCAGCGGCAACAGCCTGCGCTCTCACCTCTGAAAGCGCAGCCTCTCCGTCAAGGTGATCGCGAAGAAATAAAAACGCCACTTTCTGTTGGACAGGTTCAGGCAATTCTGCAAAATGATCGGCGAGAAATGCGCGAATTGCAACCTCTTCTCCCGTTTTTGTTATTTCAACAAGCTGATCGTAGAGTTCCATAGTTATACGAGAAGTGGACGCATTCTCTGTATCGCAAAGGAAACAAGCGGCGCAGCGATATGAGCCCATGAACCAGTTGCAGTATTTAGCGCATCTAAATAAGCGTTTTCCATAAGAGAACAAAACGCCTCTCGATACATTTCTTGTTCGGCTGGTGTTTTTATCTCAAAGTATTTAGGTCGAGTACTCTTATTCCACTCTGCAAGTACATCCGCTTCCTTGGGAAGATATTCTCCACTTTGAATGAAGGTTAGGTCTTTATTTTCCGGTTTCTTTGCGTTAACCATTTCACGCTTAAACGCTTCGCGAATCAAGGGATTTCCGGTCACCGTGAGATCCAAAACACTCCCAAGCACTTCAAGTTCGTCGTCTTTCTCTTCAAACGCCGCAGCAATTGCAGCCTGTTCAGTTTTCGATTGACGTCGACCGGCACTCCATCCAAGAAGACCACCTGTATATGTATCGATACGTTTACGAAACCCACCATATGATTCCCGCGCAACTTCTGACCATGCAACTCGTTGCTCCTTTTCGGGAAGTGCCATGATTTTTGCGTAGCGTTCCGCGTTAAACTTCTTACGACCAGTCATTTTGGACGATTTTTGGTACTTCTCAACCACGTCTTCGACACGCTTGGTTTCGTCCTCGTCTCGTGTAGAAACCAACGTCATTTGATTTGCAATGGCGGTAAAATGTGTTTCATGATTGATTGCAATATTGTAAATTTCTTCCTTCCACATATTTACCGCCTTCTGCGGGCCAAGCACACTGAGTATCTTTTTAAATTCAGGAGATGTTGAAGCGATGGTTGTAGCCATGTCAGGGGAAAGAAAATTTGCAATCTTCTTTGCTTCATTCATTCGGTGTATGAACTCCATCTTTCGATCGTCGAGGTCCCTTGCATCTCCAGGATCAATGTCTCCTAAACGAAGACGCTCAAGCAAATCAATATCGCGTCCTCCGCTGTGCATTAAAAAGTCGGCAAACAAACGACTGTCGTGCGGATCATTGAGAATTTCCGGTACTGATTTTTCTGGTCCAGAGGCTGGTTTTGCCTCATTTCGAAGTTTCCGAATGTTTTCAAGTATCGACATACGTCAATTGTACCCTGGACAGGAAGCAGGGCAACACACATGAGGGGAGTTGCTCGTTGCTACAAGAAGTACCGTAGGGTGAGTAGGAGCTGGATGAGAAGTTGGGCGTTCATGGTTTAGAAAGGATTGCGCGGGCCGCCACGAACCTCAAAGTGGAGGTGCGGACCTGTCGACTTGCCCGTAGAGCCCACGTAGGCAACAACCTGGCCCTGTGCGACATACTCACCGACACCAACAGCAACCGAAGATGCGTGCGCATAGAGCGTTTGCGTGCCATTGTCGTGTCGAATAACGACATACGCACCATACCCGCTGTTCCAGCCGCTCGAGCGGGAAATAATGACTTCGCCCGCCGCTGCAGCGGTGATCGGCGTCCCAACAGAAGCGGCAAGATCGACACCGTTGAAACCGTGGATGCCCTGCGTCCGAACCGCGCCTGGGAGCGGATGACGATAGTAGCCGGAGGCCACTTTGGCAGAAGGCGACGTCCCTTTAATCTTCGGTGCGGCAACGGCCTGAACCGCTTCTCCGTCTGGAATGAGAATCTCAGCACCAACAACAAGGGAATCGATGCGGTTGTACTGCTTGATTTCTTCGGCGTCAGCATGGAACTGCTTCGCGAGCGACTGAAGGGAGTCACCTGACTTGACTGTGTATTTGACACCAGTAATCGGGAGAATGACCAAAACTTGACCTGGACGAATCGTTCCACTTCGAGGGAGTTCGTTTGCCCAAATAATCGTATTGATACTTACATCAAACATGTTCGCGATACCCGAAAGCGTGTCACCTTCGCGGACAACGTAACGGCTGATCGTCGAACTCTTTGGTTTGTCGATGTCGGCGATTGAACCAGCCGGTCCTACTTCAGGCACAACAGCCGCGCCATCAACTACGTGGACTTCGCCGCCGCCCTTCCCCGTGCTTGGATCAATATTCATTGCCGGCATTGGCAGCGGCATTGACTGAATGCTCGAGCGTGATTCAGCAGACGCTTCGGCCGTACCTCGTAAAAAAGAACGGACGTCGTCCAAGATGGACGCGTCCGCGGTGTAAGGGTAGAGGACACCGGTCGTCATGCAGATAGACACGAGTGAAAATGCCGTGAATCGGTACAAAAAGCCCTTTGTCACCCATCGCGCAACCCGGAAGCTCGCGTTGGGATCATGTTTTGAAACTGTTATAAGCCGAAATTTGAACGGCCGCCTGCAGAGACCCCTATGTGTCTAAGCTTTAAGCCATTTTTTGGTGGTTGAACGCCCGGTTTCCGAGAATATTTGGCTTAAAATCTAGGTTTTTTAGATCTCGCCAAACGCAGTATATCTGTATGCCACCGTTGATTCACTGTATCCTCACGGGGTTCCACGAGTCAACAGTATGTATATTATACAAGTGGATAGCCGATTCGTCAATACCTCAAAATGGACATGCTATAGTCACTCAATGAGCTACCTAGAAGGGCTTAACGACAGGCAAAAAGAGGCAGTTCTCCATACCGAGGGACCCCTCCTTATCGTCGCTGGAGCGGGGGCAGGTAAGACCACAACTATCACACGGCGTATAGCCCACCTGCTTGCAGTTGGCGCTCCCCCGGCATCCATCCTCGCCGTAACTTTTACCAACAAGGCAGCCGGCGAAATGCGCTCCCGCATAGCCGCCCTGATTGGTCGACCCCTCCCACATGCAGCCTATGGTACCGGAGGACCCCTGGTTACAACCTTCCACTCGCTCGGAGTCCGACTGCTTCGCGAGTTTTCGAACGAGGCACGCATCCCGGCAGGGTTTTCGATATGGGATCGCGATGACAGTATGCGTGCTATCAAGCGACTTCTTGTTGCTCGAGGACTCGAAAAACAGTACCCACCACGCCAAGTACTTGCACGCATCTCACGCGAAAAAGGCGAAGGCGTCGAGGCCGAAGCACTACGAGATGGTGCCGTTTCTCCGTACGAGCGAGCAATTGGCGACGTATGGACTGCATATGAAAAGGCGAAGACTGCTGAAGCTGCGCTCGATTTTGATGACCTCCTTGCACAGACCCTCAACCTTCTAACACGAGACTCTGCAGTTCTCGAGCGGCTGCAAGAACGGTATCGTTTTTTAACTATCGACGAATACCAGGACACGAATCGTATTCAGTATGAAATCGCGCGACTCCTTACCGGTAAACGAAACAATATTTGCGCTGTCGGTGATGTTGACCAGTGCATCTATACCTGGCGGTCGGCAACGATCGAAAACTTACTATCGTTTGAGCGTACATTCCCCGGAACAAAGGTTGTTCTCCTTGAACAAAACTACCGCTCAACACAAACGATACTTACTGCCGCAAACGCAGTAATTGAAAAGAATCGAAACCGGGTTCCTAAACGCCTCGTTACCGATAATCCGACCGGTGAGGCAATTTCTCTCTTTGCAGGAGACACCGAACGCGATGAGGCAACCTTCGTCGCGCGTACTGCGCGATCTCTCATCGCGAGCGGCACTCCGGCTTCAGAAATTGCGGTATTGTTCCGTGAAAACTTCCAATCCCGCGCACTTGAAGAGGCATGCATCGCGGCAAATATTCCGTATCGAGTGCTTGGTACGCGATTCTTTGAACGCGCCGAGGTCAAAGATGTTCTCGCGTATATAAAAGCGGCCCGAAACCCGAGTAACATACACGACTTTACTCGTGCAGTTGCCGTACCATCGCGCGGTATCGGAAAAACAACACTCGATAAAGTGCTCGCCGGCCACGAAGCAAGCCTTCCAGCTGCTGCCCGCACAAAACTTGAGAAATTTCGTTCTCAGCTCAGCACTATGGCGCATGCTATTGCGACACAAAAAGCCTCGGACGCATTGCGGTTCGTCGTTGCCCAAAGCGGGATTGAAAAGATGCTCTCTGAAAGCCCCGACGACGAAGGTCGTCTCGGAAACGTTTCAGAACTTATCTCGCACGCGTCTCGGTATGACACGCTTCCCGCACCGCAGGGAATTGATCTCCTCCTTGAAGACGCAGCACTCATGAGTGAACAAGATTCTCTTGCGGCACCTGATGCACAGAGAAAACCCACTATTGCATTAATGACAGTGCATGCCGCCAAAGGCCTCGAATTTGATGTGGTATTCGTAACAGGGCTCGAACACGGTTTGTTTCCGTCGATTCGCAAGGATGATGGTGATCGTGACCCAGAAGAAGAGCGCCGATTATTCTACGTAGCACTCACGCGGGCACGTAAAAACCTTTTTCTCACACTTGCCGGCAGTCGCCTCAAGTACGGGTCACGCGAGCACACCTACCCGTCAGAATTTCTCACCGATATCGACCAGCGACTGCTCTCATATGCTGATGTGGAAAGTTCGTACGAACCAATCATTTCTCTATGAAGCGCGGTGCACGCCTGGGACAACACTTCTTACATGCCCCATGGGCCGCCGAGAAACTTGCAGCGTCGCTGCATCTAAAACCGAATACTACAGTGGTTGAGATTGGTCCTGGTCATGGCGCACTCACGACACATCTCCTTGCAACACAAGCACGAGTAATCGCCGTTGAAAAAGACGAGCTGCTCGTAGCGGAACTCTCTGAAACGTTTACAGCTGACATCAACGCAGGGAGACTTGAAATTCGCCAGGCCGACATTCGAGACATCGATACCGCATCGTTTCCTTCAGACTACACAGTGGCTGCAAACATTCCGTACTACATTACGGGCGAAATTATCCGCATGTTCCTGGAAACAAGCAACCAACCACAAGCCATGGCACTGTTGATCCAAAAGGAAGTGGCTGAACGCATCTGCACACAGAGCAAAGAAAGTATTCTGTCGCTCTCGGTAAAAGTGTACGGGACACCATCCATCGTCGCAAAAGTCCCGCGAGGATGCTTTTCGCCACCGCCATCGGTAGACTCAGCAATTCTCCATATCGACGCGATCTCCCGTGCGCGTTTCGAAGGGATTACTGAGTCCGCTTTTTTTGGTGCCCTTCATGCAGGCTTTGCTGCAAAGCGCAAACTCCTGGTTAACAATCTTGCAAAGCAGTACGGCACCATTGACGTTTCAACATGCAATATCGCGCACAACGCACGCGCAGAAGATATCTCCCTCGATGGTTGGCTTTGCATTACCCGTTCACTTAACGTCCCGGCGTCGGCGTAACGATATCGGCCCAATCACTGGCTGTATTCGTATCCTGGCTCAGTGTTTTGCGTCCAACCGAATGCCCTGACTGCACTGACGGCGCCGCGGGAGTAAACGCGGTTGTATTTGAACCCCACGATACCGAATCGACGATGGTGTTCTTGGTTGATCCTTTGAGAAAAACAGCATCGCCGGCGCGGGCGAGCCCACCTCCAATAGGTGAACTGATCAAAATAACCTGCGCATCAGCGGGAATGCTCCATTTAGATTTGGTGAGTGATGAGGATGTGAGAATGGCGAACTTCCCCGCGGGGATGATCACATCTCCCGGAATCGTAATAGCGGCGCCAGAGGAAGAATTTGAAAGTGACCAGCCTGCAAGACTGATAGGAGTCAGCGCACCGTTGTAGAGCTCAATCCATTCGTTTTGCGGGTCTGTACCATGCACCGAGTCTACTGTGTGGAAAACTTCGCTAATGACAACGTTCCCGATACGTCCCGTATTTGACGTGCTCGAGCCCGGGAGGGGTGAGGGTGCCGTTCCGGAACCGGAGCCCAACCCAGTGCCGAGTCCAAAATTTGTATCTGTTGTCGGTCGCGACGGCGACGACGGACCACTTGAACCCATCATGTCGATATGCGTTCCCGGCCACACAATTACAGGATCAATCGAGACAACGCAATAATATGGTGCACTCGCCAGTCCCAAGAGCCACTGCCCGGACGCTCGCGGAGGACCAAATTGATATGTGCGCGTCGAGGGCGTCCAAATGTACGGGCCACCGATTGGCGGGCCGAGGTTCGCGTAAATTGCGTTGTTGTAGCATGGAACGATTGTGCCAATTTGACCGCCAAAGGGAAATGCAAACGCAAGAAGTGGGAAGAGGAGAACACATACACCAAGAATCCCGAGTCGCATGCACCTATACTACCATCCTCTTACGCAGTACCGGTGTCTTGATTGAGCACTCGCTGTCCATGATACTTGCTATACGTTCTCTATGTTGCAAAACCCAAGCGAAATTCCCATTTCACCCCCACCGCCGCCGGAGGCGCCGAAGCGCACACTCATTGGACGCATCCGCTCACATCCATACGGCGCACTCTTTTCACTTGTCGGCATCACACTTCTTGTTGGTGCCTACTTGGTATTTGGCACTTTTGGGAGCCCAACACTGAGACAAGGTGCGACATGGGCCGGAAGCGGCAATGTCTTGCTGCCACTCTTTCGCGAAATGACATCAAAGCGGGAATTGGAACCAATTCCAACACCAGGCGAAACGGATTTGCCATTCATACCGCTTCCGAACAAAACACCTGAAATCCCCACGGAAGACATCGAGAGCCTCACCGCGCTTTCGTCGCTACTCGATTCACTGACGAAACCAAAGCAAGCTTCAAATGAGCCAAACGCTGGCTTAGCAGAATCGTACGCGTTCATCCCACAAGGACTCATTCAGCTCGTAGATCCTGCGCGAAATATGACTGCAACGCAGCGCGATTTATATGACTACGGCAACGAAGTCGGCGCGTACGTACAAGGCTTTATGTCGCTGCATATGAACATGCCGCAACAAATGCGCGATCATGCAGAAGATCGGGGAGACGCGAACAAGGCAGCGGCCGTGCGACGCTTCGGAGAAGACTTTATTAAGCTCTCGGCGGAATTAGCGCAAGTCAAACCCATCCCGGGATCCGTTGCTAAAGCGCATGCAACGTACGCCTCCAGTTACGAAACTATCGGCCGCAGACTTGTGGCAATTGCGGATTCCACGACTGACAAACAATTCTTAGATGCCATAACCGCCTACAACGCCGGCGTCGACACACTCAATACTGGCTTTTTGGGAATCGTAACCATCTTAGAAGCAAACACGGTGCGATTTTCATCATCCGACCAGGGAAGTATCTTCATGTTTAGCACCAGTGCTTCATTTTGACGCTGAAAAGCACGATATACTGAGTGAGTGTACGCGCGTTTGAGAAGGGGAACATCGCCTATCGCTATTAGCGCCGCACTGTCACTTGCGGTTCTTCTGGCCGCCGCAGCGGGCGAAGTAGGAAGACGCTTCGCAACGATCGAACCAGCAGAGAGATCCCCACAAGCCCCTATTGAGATTCAACACTTCCAGCCGATCATGGACAGCGACGGAAACGGCATCCCTGATTGGAAAGAAGAACTTGCGCGCGCAGGCATTTCGCTCGACGCAAGTACCAGCACCGAAACAGCTTCTTCATCTGATCCGCTGAGTGAAATCGGGTTTGATATTGCCTCATCGCTCCTTGGAAGCTACTTTTCAATGAAAGAAAACGGTACCTACACTCCAGCGCAAGGGGAAAGCGTTGCTCGCACGATAGGAAATGCGATCCAGGCTCCGCAAACGTTCACTCCTCATAGCGAAACTGACTTTAAAGCACTTACTGACGTCTCAGAAAAAGCAATCCTGGCGTATCGTTCACATATGCGCGAGGCACTTGAGCCACTCGTCACGGATTCTGAACCAGAGTTTTCACTCTTTGCTCGCTACCTAGAGACGAGCGACCCGCATTGGCTCGATGAACTATCGAGAGCGGCAACACGATATCGTGATGCTGAACATAATTTACTCTCAGTGTCGGTTCCGAAGACAGCGCTTATGTATCACATACGCGCAACCAACGCTGTGGGGGCGTATGCAACAACCTTGGAACGACTTGTCCGCTTTGCAGGTGATCCATTGGCCGTTATGGCGCTTTTGAGGACCTATAATGATGGGGAGCGAGAATTTCTCGCGGCATTTGATGCGCTGGCACAATTTTATGCACGTTCAATTGAAACTCGTTAGCTTCGTGTCTGTGCTTCTCTTGCTCGTTCTTTCGAGCACATCACTCGCGCACGCGCAGGCAGACCCCACCGGAAGAAGCGTGCCTGCCACTCCCGCAATTCAAAACCCTGGGACTGGCGCCCTCTCACGCGAAGGCATTTTTGGCTGTCTCGGGCAAGGTGCACGCGTAGCAAACGTTGGTACCCTGAGTGCGATCGGTGGTGTCTATGTTCCAGTGAATGACGCAGCCGTTACACTCAACACCGGTTATCTTGTTTACAAAGAATGCGTACTCGATGGTGTGTCGCGCCGCGTTGCAGAAAACGCGACCGTGGCCCTTGCGGCACAAACCGTGCGTGGTATTTCAACCGGAAGAAATGGTGAACCGCAGTGGTCGGTCAATAAAGACAAAGAGTTTGGAGAGCGCGCACTTGGCGTCATCGTGACAGAACTTGAAACGGAGGAAGAATTTTCGCCAATGTGCCAAGCGTTTCGTAGTCCCGTACGCCGTGCACTTGCGCGCAGCTATGCAAAGGCAACGAGTAAGGCCGCTACGTCAGTCACATGTCCGCTCCCAGGAACAACAGCACAACGCTCCGCAGAAGATCAGGCATTTACGTATGATCTGTGGTTCGGCCTCATCGAACCAACCGGTAATCCGCTTGGTGCATATCTTTCAAAACAAGCGGAGATCGACGCCGAGATTGCACGCGACAACTTTAATACCCGCGAGACACTCCTTGCGTCGAATAATATATATCCAATCGTTACCACAAACCGCGATCCGCGAAGACAAAACATCGTGACCCCAGGCTATCTCATTGCCTCCACACTTTCGCAAGTGTCAGGATCTGGATTCCGCCAGATTGAAACGGCAAATGAAATCGACCAGATGGTAGAAAACATGTGGGGAGCATTTGGTACTTCAATTTCAACATCAGCTACGGGTGTTCTGGGAGCTACTCTCTCGAGCAATGGTCAGGCCTCATATATCGATCGTATGTCCGCCGCCGCGTCCGCGGGCTTGCGCGAGGCGGCAGTGAATGCCGCTATCGGCATCCTAGCCGCTGCCCGCGAAATTGAAGCAGTGTATAGACAAGCAAAACAAGCTACCGCCAACGTACTAACTGGGGCCATTCAAGAGCTTCGCGCAATGGAAAATACCTGCTGGGGTCTCATTGTGCCAAAAGTACAAGAAAAAGCTTCGAGCGAAGGTCGCTCACTGCGCATTGCTACATCGACGGCGTTTTCGCAAGAAATTATCGATGCACAGATTCAACCCCTTGCTGACTCAGTGCTGCGAGAATTGGAGGTATCGACACAAACGGTCCAAAGTATTAACCAGTTGATTGCTGCGGTTACCAACAACTCGTCACCAACAAATCAACGTGCAGCACTCGAACGTCTTGATGCACTTGTCGCAAGTGGCCAACTCCACAGCCCACAACAAGCACAAAACGCCAACAAACAAAAAGATGACGTCGCAACCGCGCTTGCGACGCTTCTTAGCGATACACGCACCGCATGGGGGGATTCAACGGATCCCCAGGTCGGGTGGTGCAACATCAACAACGCGGCGGTAATCGACCGCTGGTATACCGCGTGGAGAATATAATATGCCACTACTCTTTTTACTTGCCACGGGACTGGGTGCTGGAGCGCTTTTAAGCACTAAACTTGCCGCTGGTATTTCCACCTCTCTCATTTATCTTTTTGGATATCTCCTCGGCACAGCCGGCCTATTATTTGATGAGGCTCTTCGATATACCGTCGTCAACTTCAGCGCCAGTATCTTTGGTCCTGTTGAGCCTGGAATTAATATTGTCTGGACTGCTCTGCGCGCACTTGGAAATATAGGTATCATCGGCATTTTTGTCTTTATCGCTATTTCAATGATTTTAGGTCTCCAGTCTTTCGGATCAAAAAAACTTGTTGCACGTGTCCTTATTATTGCAGTTCTAATTAACTTTAGCCTCTTCTTTACGCGAGTCGTCATTGAAGGATCAAATCTTATAGCGCGTCAGTTTTATAATGCCGCGCTCTCGCCCACGGGGAATGCAGGAATTCAGCCAAATCCTACATCACAACAATTTCCAACCCAGCGATCATTAGGAAGTTGCGAACTTATTGCGGACCAACATTGCTTTGTTGAAGAGCAGTTAATCGGTGGCACAGTCGAACAAATACCGCATTGCTATCAGACGCGCGCCCAATGCACAGAAGCTCGAGGTCGTTTGGCACTTTCTCCGGTAACAAATTTTGCGTCTGCCGCAGCCGCCTTTGCGACGTCACAGGGAATTTCTGGCCAGTTTATGAAGCTTACAGGGCTTTCTTCGGCATTTGCCGACGGGGGTCTTCTCACTCTAATTTCAAACACGTCTGACAAGGGGTATCTTGTTTTGGTATTTGGCATTTTTACGGCACTTCTCATCTTAGTTACCGCGCTTGTGTTCTGTTATGCAATTTTTCTCCTAGTTGTTCGAACCGTACTTTTTTTGTTCCTTCTTATCAGTTCTCCACTCGCGTTTGCCGTCTACCTGTTTCCAAAATTTGGCGCACAGTATTGGTCGATGTGGTGGAACTCCTTGCTACGAAATGCATTCTTCGCACCCTTATTATTAATGTTTTTGTGGGCAACTCTCACACTCGGCCAAGCTCTTGTAGGTGGGCTTCAAAAAAGCTCTGGTGCACAAGGAGCCTCCCTGGTTCATCTCTTCTCTAGTCCAACTCAGGGCTCCGGAACCGTTGCTCTCCTAATCTTCGTTCTCATCATTGGAATGCTCTATGCATCCATACGCTTTGCGAGCGTATTTTCGAAAAACATTGCAGGCTTCAATATTGCTGGCGGGATATTTGCCGCCCCAATTGCTCTTGGGCTTGGCTACGGCCTCGCTCCACTCCTCCGTAACACACTTGGCCGCGCTGCGTATGAACGCAAGTTTGCTGCCGAGGAAAAAATGAAGAATCTACGTAACTCTGATCTTGAGCCAAGTAAGTTACAGTCTCGTTTGGCACAACTCGGGCGTCAGGCTAATAAGGCCGACACAGCATCGCGTCGCGAATATAACCCAATGAACAGCTTTGGTGGTAATCAATTTAGAGACATTACGGGTCTTGGCAAGGGCGTATTCGGTGGCACTACACAGACCGGCGGCTACGCCAAGAAGGTTGAAGAGTCCTCTAAAAAGCTTGCCGATCAGTTTGAGGCAGCCGCTCGCACGACCGAAGAAAAGAGGGGGATGCTCAATGAGGCAGCAAAATCGATTGACAACCACGAAGAAATTAAAGAAGCGCGTGGAAACGTCGACACATCACAGGCACAACTCGCTAACGTTAAGAAGACACGTGATGAGGAAATCAAGATTCACCGCGACACTGCTCGCAGGCTCATCGAAGATGTACAGAAACAGAGCCAGTCGGCGATCGAAGACCAGCGCAAACTGGTACAAGATGCTGCGCAAGCACTCAGCACTGCAACTGGTCCTGCGGCCGCAACTGCACGTAGGAAGATGGACGCCGCACAGGCACAAGAACAAAGCCTCATGCGCAGTCGGGACGATGTTATTAAACGTGCCTCCGAAGAAGCCGAACAGAAGGTTCGCGGTATCGAAGCGACTCATTCATCGTCCATTGCAGAAGCGGAGAAACGCCACCAAGAGGCTCTCAAAGAACACGATGAAACCAGACAGCGTGTTACACAGCAGGTCATGCAGCAGGCCGAAAAAGACCTCAAGGACTACGACACAATGCTTGAGAAAACCATACAGCGACAAGCGCCTGACAAAACTATCGCTCGCGCAACAACAAAACGACTCCGCACGAACGTGGAAGACAAGTCGCTCAAGCGCGTACTTGCTGGAATCGCCAACGACAACCAGACACCAAAAACTTCAACTTCATCCCAGCCACAAATGCGAGAAATTCATAATCCGGCGGAGGACCAGAAGAAGGCTGCTTAACCTATGGACCCCAATTCGCAACAACACTCCCAGCAGGCTGATCTCGACACACAGCTGAAAGAACGCTTTCAGTTGCTGCCAAAGGTTGTTCAAGACGCTATTACCTCCGCCGACGTTGACGCACACCTTCGTAAGCTCGCCGATACGCACAAATTGCATCTCGATCAGTGGCAAAAGCTTGAAAACGAAGTCATGCTCGCGCTTTTGGGCTTCGAACACGTCGAGGACTTGCAAAAAAACATTCAACAAGAGATCGGCGTTACGGCCGACGTTGCACACGCGCTCGTAGGGGACATTAACACCATTGTGTTCGAACCGGTCCGACAGGAACTAGAACGCGGACTATCCCACCCAGAGGCACAAGCGGCGCAGATAAGTGGCGCAGAGGCAGCACGGACACAAATACTTAGTGAGTCACATGAAGCGGACGCAGTCACTCAACCAACAGTGGCTAGTGCACCGAACACTCCTGTACTTGCACCAGCAACTCCACCCGCGCCGGTGCCTGACGTGAAGGTCGTACGACCATCACAATCAACGGAATACCGCCCCGGAGAAGCAAGTTCTACACGAGCGTCTGTTGTTGACGATCCGTACCGAGAACCACCACTTTGAACCCAAATATTCATCTTCACGAATGAAGAATATGGCCTATTGCTTTGAAAAATACGATATACTGGTGTAATGCAGTTCCAAGTTCCTCAGTTCATTGAGGTTGAGGACAAGATTTTTGGGCCGCTTACCTTCAAGCAGTTTGTGTACATCGCGGGCGGGCTCGGCCTCGCATATATTCTCTGGCGTGTGCTGCCGTCGTTCGTTGCAGCGCCACTTGCCCTTGCAACGGCCGCTTTCGGTGCCGCTCTTGCGTTTGTGAGTTATAACGGGCAGCCATTCATACTCGGCATCGAACACGCTTTCTACTTCTTTGTTCGCAGCAAACTATACCTGTGGAGCAATACCGAAATTCAAAAGTCCAAAACGGCCATTGCGGTTGCAGAAAAAACCGCTTCACAGCCACAAGTGTATGTCCCGCATCTTTCTGAGAGCCGCCTTCACGAACTTGCATGGAGTCTCGATATTAAGGAGCGCATCGCTGCGGGTACTGCCCACGACGAGGACCGTTCAATGACAGGAGCCCTCGGAGATGTGGTTGCGCCTATAAAGACCGCACGCGACGCGATGGTGAAATAACTCATATGCCGGAAACCACCTCACGAGCCCATACCAAGTCGACGCAGGAATTCGTACCTGTCTCCGAAGTACGCGATGGTGTTGTTGTTCTCAAAGACGGCGCGCTTCGTGCAGTTCTTCTCGCGTCATCCCTTAACTTCGCACTCAAATCCGAAGACGAGCAAACTGCATTTATCGTGCAGTTTCAAAACTTTCTCAATTCACTCGACTTTTCCTGCCAAATCTTCGTTCAATCACGCATGCTCGACATTCGACCGTACATCGCAACCCTGGAGGTGGCATATAAAGCGCAGCTCGACGACTTGATGCGTATTCAAATCCGCGAATATATTGAATTCATTAAGAGCTTTACTGAAGCGGCCAACATCATGACAAAGAACTTCTTTGTCGTTGTGCCGTACGCACCGGGAGCAATCCAGTCGATTCGCGGCGGCTCGCTTACAAGCAAATTATCTTTCGGCAAGAAGCAACCGTCCGTGAGCGACGCGAACCGAACGTTCGAAGAACAGGTTTCGCAACTTGAACAGCGCATTTCGATCGTCCAACAAGGCCTCGTCCGCTGCGGCGTTCGTACCGTGCAGCTCGGCACCGAAGAGGCTATTGAACTCCTGTATAAACTCTTTAACCCTGGGGAAGAAGGGAAGCCGATGTCCCTCCAAAACCAATAGCTATGGCACTCCTTGATCTTTTTAAGAAAAATACGCCTCTTCCAACCAACGTGCTGCCAGTGCTGCCAGAAGAAATCTATCGTACTGGTGTTCTTGGCTTGCAAGACGTCATTGCACCGCACGCGCTCAAAATTAGTCCGCGCGAGCTCGATCTTGGTGAAAAGATTGCCCGCACATTCTTTGTTATCTCGTACCCCCGCTTTTTAACGACGGGATGGTTCGCGCCGATCATCAACATGGACAAAGTGATCGATGTCTCTATTTTTGTGCACCCAATGGACACAAACGAGATGCTGCGCAAGTTTCAAAAAAAAGTGGCAGAAGTACAGAGTCAAATTTCGAGCCGGGAAGAGAAGGGTATGGTGCGCGATCCAGTGCTCGACACCGCATACTCCGACCTCGAGCATTTGCGCGACTCCTTGCAACAGGCACAGGAACGCATCTTCGAAGTCGGACTTTACATGACAATATATGGTTCGTCACAAGAGGAAATCGACAAAGTTGAGAGTGAAATCCGCTCTATCTTGGAGAGCCGTCTCGTGTACATTCGCCCGGCACTTTTCCAACAAGAGCAAGGTTTCCGGTCTGTCATCCCAATCGGAACCGACGAGCTCGACGTCCACACAAAGCTCAACTCGGCGCCACTCTCATCAATCTTCCCGTTCATTTCGTTCGACCTCACCTCAAACAAGGGAATCTTGTTCGGCATCAATCGCCATAACTCGTCGCTCATTCTCTTCGATCGCTTCTCCCTTGAAAACTACAACTCGGTAACATTTGCCAAATCCGGCGCCGGCAAATCGTACATGACGAAATTGGAAATCTTGAGAAGCCTCATGTTTGATACCGAGGTCATCGTGATCGACCCAGAACGCGAATACGAATATCTCGCAGAAACCGTCGGCGGACGTTATTTCAACATTACACTCAGCTCGGAACACCACATCAATCCGTTTGATCTCGCCATTCCGCGCGAAGATGAGAATCCTGCAGACGTACTGCGCAACAACATCATTTCACTCGTCGGTCTCTTCCGCATCATGCTTGGTGGTCTTACACCAGAAGAGGATGCCATCATCGACAAGGCAATCACCGAAACGTATGCCCTAAAAGACATTACCGCCGACACAAACTTCGCATCTGTTGAGCCACCACTTCTCTCTGACTTCGAACTCGTGCTCTCGGGTATGGAGGGGTCCGAAAGCCTCGTGAACCGTCTCTCGAAATACACCAAAGGTACGTGGTCCGGCTTTATGAACCGGCCCACGAACGTCGACATGAACAAGCGGTTGATCGTGTTTTCAGTACGCGACATGGAAGACGACTTAAAGCCCGTCGCTATGTACATCATTACGCATCACATCTGGAACGTCGTGCGCAAAGAACTCAAGAAACGCCTCCTCGTTATCGACGAGGCATGGTGGATGCTTAAATCCCCGGACACGGCGAGCTTCCTCTTTTCCGTCGCAAAACGAGGACGTAAATACTACCTTGGTATCTCAACAATCACCCAAGACGTCGCCGACTTTCTCAACTCACCCTATGGCTTAGCCATGATCACCAACTCATCCATCCAGATCTTACTTCGACAGTCACCAACGTCTGTCGATTTGGTACAACAAACGTTCAAGCTCTCCGACGAGGAAAAATATTTGCTACTTGAGAGCGATGTGGGGGAGGGAATCTTCTTTGCCGGCTTAAAACACGTTGCCATCAAAGTGATTGCCTCGTATACCGAAGATCAAATCATTACCTCGGACCCGTCGCAAATCCTCGCTATTCGCAAAGCAAAACAAGACCATGCCGCCGAAACCGAAATCGCAGCGGCACCACCAATGCCTCGCGTCGCCACGCGCCGTACTTCGGCATTGCCCGAAACAGATATTGTGCCCGCACCAATTTCTCCAGCGGCCGCTGTACCAACCCCCTCCACACCATCTCCCGTCGCGACAACTCCGACGCCTACACCAATTCCAACACAAGGACCTCCGGCTCCTGCGCCAGGACAAATCAAGGAAATGGAGATATGAGATATCTCCTATGGGTATCACTCCTTGTGGTAGTAATGGCACCAACCGTCTATGCACAAACTTTGTTTATCGACGGCGTCTCGCGGCCGCTCACGATAGCACTAGACCCGCAATACCCGGAACCAGGGGAAACGGTCCGTCTTTCTATTGAATCGTCCGGTATCGACCTTCGTCGCTCGATCGTTGTCTGGTACGCAAATGGCCGAGAAATTGCCCGCGGTGACGACCTTACCGAAGCAACTGTCATTGCTGGAACAGTGGGACAGAGCACACAAATTGAAGTTGCAGCAACGGATCAGCAGGGAATTACTGCCTCGGCACAAGCCACGATTATTCCAGCAGAGGCAGAGTTGTTGTGGGAGACCGATTCGTTTATCCCGCCGCTCTATAACGGAAGAGCACTACCCGGGTCCGGAACCACTATTCGCTTCCAGGCGCTCGCGCGATTTGGAGTTTTCCCAACACCCGAAAAAGATCTCATTTTTACGTGGTATCGCAATGACGCACTTGTGCAATCCGCCTCTGGTCGAGGCAAATCATCTGCAGTCTTTCCTGGGCCATTACTGTTTGGAACAGATACAATACGTGTCCGTGTCGAACGAGTTGTAGGAGAGGGAATTACTGAGGCATCAGCGACTTACACCTCCCAAGACCCACAACCGCTCTTGTATGAAAATCATCCACTCTTTGGTGTCTTGTACCATCGCGCCCTTCAGGGAGAAGCGCAGACCATTGAATCCGAATTGAAAATAACAGCTGTCCCTCTGTTTGCGAATACACGCGACGTATCGAATCTAAGCTATGAATGGAAACTCAATGGTACGTCCATCGTGCCATCTCCAACGGAACCACAAACCCTGACAATCGACGCCGGAACATACACTGGTCCCGTACGCGTAGATCTTGCAATCACAAGCTTCGACGACATCTACCTCCACGCTGTCGGTGCATGGAACATCCTCTTTGGACACACCGCTGGATCTGTCCTTCAGAGAGGACTGTTTGGCAACCCCAATGAATAGCTATGGATTACGAAAAATTATTCAAACGAATCGGAGTCGCGGCCATAATCCTGCTCTTTTTTGGACTCGGAGGGTGGTACCTTTTCTTGCGCGGCCAATCTTCAGACCTCGAACAATTGCGAAACGAGCGCGGATTTGACGTCGGCATCCCGTCGTTTACAGGATCGCGAGGGAGTACCTTTTCCAATATTGAAAGCGGCCAGTCACCCACAGGAGAGTCGGTGGATTTCTCTCTCACCGAAGGTGGTTCAGACGCGAGCTCTAACGAAACATCCGAAACCCCGCGGCCTCCGCGACTGTGGCGCACGAGCGCAATTCCGGTCGCTGGCGCAGCGTTCGTCGAAGTCGCTTCATCAACAAAACTCCGCTATGTCGAGCGCTCGACGGGACACGTTTTTGACGTCGATATTGTCACCGGAAAGACCGAACGCCGCACTAATACACTGCGTCCACAAATTTATCGATCATTCATGACAGAGAAGGGTGTACTTCAACAATCGGTTGAACAGGGACAGGTCGTCACGTTTGCGGGAGAAATTGGTGCGCGGGGGGACGACGGTTTTTCAACATTTAATGGAAAGACCTTACCTCCAAATATTCTTGCGATTTCACCGGCACCAGATTCCAAGAACATTACCTACATCGTCCGCGGCGCGACTAACGCAAGCGTCGTACGCGCCGCATTCGATGGCTCTAAACCGACACAACTTGCATCTGTCGGAACCGGCAGCTGGAATCTTTTTTCACTCGCGAACAGCACCGTCATAGCTGAAAAAGCGGCGAGTGGCATTCTTGGAAGTGCATACACGATAGTGAATGGATTGCTCAATCCACTCGTCCGCTCTGTCCCTGGGTTAACAATTGCACCCCACCCAGAAGGAGAAGCCCTGTTGTACTCGAGCGACACCGGCAGCGATGTACAGCTCTATCTGAAGCCATCGCCCACAGCATCTCCAGCCGGACTTCAAATCAGAACGGTTGCTGAAAAATGTGCATGGTCAACCGGACGCTCGCTCGTTGCATATTGTGGCGTTCCGCGATCAATGCCACGGATGTTCCTCAACTTATGGTATCGAGGTCTCTCTCATACAGAAGACACCATTTGGAAAGTAGAAGGCGGCGGAGGAACAGCGACTGAAATATTCACACCACAACCAGGTGTCGCGATGGACGTCGAGCGACCAATGGTCGATGATACAGGAAACTACCTCGCATTTATAAACGGCATTGATAAATCGCTCTGGGTTATCCGCCTCAAGGAATAAGTATGCGTAAAGAGTGGCTCCAAAAGAAAATACGATACATGTTTCAGGAGACAGCAGTGCCATTTACAACAGCGGTACCTGGTACCGGATCCGTTCTCCCGTCTGCGAATGAGATATCTTCGGCGTTTGCACAATTTTTCAGCCAAGACTTTTCAGTAGTATTCACTGCGTTCTTTAAAATCGCGATCGCAGCCGGGGCGATACTGGCCGTACTCCGACTCGGGTACGGCGGGTTTATGTATATGGTGAGTGATGTGTGGAGCAAGAAGGACACCGCAAAGAAAATCATCCAAGAAACGGTACTTGGCCTGGCGCTTCTCCTCGCGATTTGGGTTATTTTGTTTCAAATTTATCCTGGGCTACTCAATCTTGATATTTTCAAAGTGCCCACCGATAACAAAATTACACCTACAGAGGAAATTGACCCGAAAGAATAAAAACGGGTTTTCCGATCCCCGACCCAAGGGTCGGGGTATTCGCGGAAAACCACCCTGGCGTTTTTGTTGGAAGAAGATCGGCCCACCGGCCGCACTCATTTGAGATGGCGTCGATTCATCCCCGCTAGCGGGGTATTCTCGACGTCCTTCCAATAATCTTAGGCCGAATACTTAATAACAACCCTTCTGTTTCGTCCCTCTCCTTGTGATTCGGTCTTAATATTCGGCGCGTCTTGTAGTGTCGTATGTACGATGAGTCGCTCGTACGCACTCATAGGGGATAGCTCAACGTCATATTGGAAACTACGCGCACGCTCGGCCATCATCATTGCTTTTACTTGCAGGTCGCGTATTTGTCGCGATCGATAGTCGTTGACGTCGATAAGAAAGTGAAGATTTTCATTCCCCGGAGACCGTTTTTCAACAATTTTCTTCACTATATGGTCGATGGCATGGATCGTATCCCCATGCATGCCAATTAGTTGCCTTCCGTCGGCAACAGTAATAGAAAAAATGGCCTGTCCGGCAACATCTGCTCGTACAATATTCGTATACTCAGCTCCCATGGAAGAAAGTACGTCTCGTAGCACTGTTTCAACCGTATCCATGGGGAGACTCTATCACTAATACGTAGGGCGGGCCACTTTCCCGTACGCTGTTAGACTCCTGTTGAAATTTGTGTCTCAATACCAGCTTTCTTCGGAGGAATAGAGGGTGCTGCTTCGGTAAATCGGCGTCCCATAAACAGCTCTTGCGCAATCATAAAGATGTTGCTTGCCGTCCAATAGAGAGGAACTGCGGCTGAAACAGTGTATGCAACTCCCGCCACAATAACCGGCAGCATGTACCGTGCCTGAAGGTCAAACGTATGTGCCATATCAGATGAAAATGACGGTTCTGTGCTCTTTTCACGCGGCTTGCGCGGACCCATTGATAAACGTGCATACACGAGCTGCGTGAGTCCTGCGAACGCCGCCAAAATAACACTGCGTTCATCCATGGGTATAAGAGTTAAAAAGTGCATATTGACTGCCTCGGGAGATGAAACGAACGAGTACAAAATAGAGGTATCGACAGAGGGTAGTCCTCCTTTCCAAAACACCCAGTACAGACCAAACAAGATAGGGAATTGCACCAAGATCAGGAGAAAGCTCGAGAGTGGGCGTACCCCTCTCTCCCGATAGAGGGCAAAGATGGCGCGAGCCTGCTCATCTTGTTTATCCTTAAATTTTGCACGGATTTCCTCGATTTCCGGAGCAATTGCGCGCATCGCCGCCTGGGTACGAATTGCCTGGCGAGAGAGTGGGAGGAGGATAATTTTAACGAGAATCGTCAAAATAATAATGGCGATGCCAATATCGTGTGCGGGGACTATATCGACTAGATACACGAGACCGTTGTAGAGAGGATCGTAGATTACCGCAAAGAAGGCCGCTTTAAGCATGGTGAGTATTCTAGCAGACTACTGAATCTTCGCCTGACTAAAAAGCGATTGTAGATCCGTCGCTATTTGTTCAAACGTGGCTGTATGTGCACCTTTTTTCGCGTAGCAAACAACCACGATTGGCATCCCCACCGATTTCAATAGAGGAAGAAGGAGCGCTCTGCAGCGACGCTTCACCCTATTACGGTCGGTGGCATTTCGCACTGCTTTTGCCGATACCACACAGGCGCCCCCGGGAACACCTCGATTAGGTAAGGTTCCATAGGAAATAGAGAAAAAGCGGCCAGAAATACGACGAAAGCCGCTTAAGCGGCTAAAGTCGTCTCGTTTTAGACGATAGATGGTAGACATTACGCCGAAAGGCGAGCGCGCCCCTTACGCATGCGGCGCAGGAGGACACGACGACCGGTTTTCGTCGCGCGACGAGCCCGAAACCCATGGGTCTTTGCGCGCTTCCTCTTTTTCGGTTGATATGTTCGCTTCATGAGCCAAACTATAGCCTATTTTCTCGATTATTCAATGGATGTCGGGTAATGCGTCTCGCACATCGCTCATTGAGGTTATCCCCACGCTATGCACACCTTGTGAACATGTTGTATAGACGAAAGAGGAGCTTTCGTGACAACCGCGGGAGCGTATAATACGTTCGATGTATAACTCCATGGTATCGGTATTTTCTTACTCCTTCATATGACAAATCGCGAACTCTGGCAAAACGCGCTGGTTCAGATTGAATTAGGTACTTCCGAAGCTTCGTTTCGCACGTGGTTTCGAAACACTGACATTGTTTCTCGTGACGGAAATGTCGTACACCTCGCTGTTCCGTCGAAAATTGTGAAGGAGTGGCTGATGGACAAACACCACAAACTTATCTTAGGAACATTGAGAAGCCTCGATAACACTGTTCGCTCTGTCGAATATGTCGTCAACCGCTCTATAGGGGAGCCTCGGCGCCAAGAGAAGGCACCTCAAACCCAGGCACAAAAAAATGCATCACTCGACCTTGCAAGTCTCTATATCGACAAGCGGGACAATTTGAATCCCCGCTATACCTTTGAAACATTTATAGTTGGTCCCTTTAATCAGCTCGCTCATGCAGCTGCTCGTGCCGTAACCGACCGTCCAGGGCTCGCGTATAACCCCTTTTTTGTATACGGCTCGACTGGACATGGAAAAACACACCTCATCCAAGCAATAGGAAACCACTTTAAAAAGACTCATAGTAATAAAAAGGTCTTTTATGTATCCTCCGAGCGGTTTGCTGTTGATTTCATCAATGCGGTAAGTAAGGGGCGCGCAAACGAATTTAAAGATCAGTACCGCCAATACGATGTTTTGATCATGGATGATATTCAATTCATGGCAGAGAAAGAGAGAACACAAGAAGAGTTGTTTCATCTCTTCAATGCGATGTATGACAACAATAAACAAATCATCTTTTCGTCGGACAAACATCCCGCACTCCTTCCTGGTTTCGAAGACCGGGTACGGGGACGTCTTTCCGCTGGTGTCATCATGGAAATTCCTGAACCAGATGTCGAATCACGTATAGCAATCATTCGGGCGAAAATCGAACAGCTTGGTTTTAGTTTGCCTGACGATATTGTCGCGTATATGGCAGAAAATATCCGCGGCAATATTCGAGAGCTCGAGGGAGTTCTTAATATGATCGTGTGTAAATCTCAATTAAAAGGGAAGGCTATTACACTCCCCGACGTGCGTACACTCATTAAACATAGTGTCCGTCCAAATAAGGGTGTTTCCATAGAGGAGGTTGTGCGTCGAATCGCCCAATACTACGAAGTAGCTGAGAAGAGTATTTACGAGAAAACGCGCAAAAAAGAAGTGGTAAAACCACGACAAATCATCATGTATATTCTTCGCGAAGAATTTAGTGTCTCATATCCATCAATTGGAGAAAAACTAGGTGGTCGCGATCATACAACAGTCATCCATTCATGCGAAAAAATAAAAGAGGAAATAAAAAAGAGTAATTCACTTGATCAGGAACTCGAACATATCCGTTCATTAGTACATGCATAACACGTGGATAACAGCTGAATAACCATATGAATATCTCAGTGTATAACTCACAACAACAACGTATGATTAGTTATCAACACACAATCCAGAATACTATCCCGATGTATTCCACAGGTGCGAGTGCCAAAAATACATATATCACAAGCCACAATTCCGCGTTTTCCACTAATCCACACTGCTAATAGTAATAATAAAAAATTTATATACATAGATATTAAATTCTTATGCGCTTCTCAACACCGACTGAAACGATTTTGAACGCAGTGCAGATAGCGGAGCGTATTGTTGGTAAGAAAGAATCTCTCCCCGTACTTTCGTGTGTAGTACTTGATGCTGGAAATAACCTCTCGGTTAAATCCACAAATCTTGAAGCAGGATCAACGATTGAAGTTGTGGGGGATGTAGCGGAAAAAGGGGTTGTAGCGGTTCCGGCTGCTATTTTGGCCCAAACTCTAAAGGCTGTTTCAGGAGATAAAGTTACTCTTTCAACGGATGCTGGTAATTTATTATTAAGTGCACGGGGATCTAAAACACTTATTAAAGCTGTTCCACACGAGGAATTTCCAGTATTTTCGACAGGTGGAGGAAAAAAAAGTATTACTGTGAGCAGAGAGACCCTCCTTCGTGCACTACAATCTGTTTCGTACGCCGCTTCAACATCGATGATTCGTCCTGAGCTTGGTAGTGTATATGTATCAATAAAAGATTCGCATATTGTGTGCGTTGCTACAGACTCTTTCCGGCTTGCGGAAAAAAACACCACCGATGTCGCTGGAAAGGGAGAATATGACGTGCTTATTCCACTCAAACATGTTCACGAAATCGTTCATATTCTTGATCGCGTAAAGAGTCCCGATGTTACACTTTCATTTGAAGACTCTCAACTACATTTACGTGCGGATTCGGTGCAATTTGTCTCGCGTATTATTGACGCCAATTTTCCAAATTATAAAGAAATTATTCCTTCATCATTCACTACTGAAGCAACCGTGCTTAAGAGTGATTTTGCAGAAGCGTTGCGTAAGGCGCGAGTATTCTCCGGCGTGGATCAGCATGTTGGATTTCATGTATATCCAAAGAAAAAAGTATTTGATGTGACAGCGCAAAGTGCCATGATTGGGGAGATGTCGGATTCACTCGAGGCCGCACTTTCAGGGGAGGATGTAGACGTAAACTTTCACATTGGATACGTAGCAGAATGTCTCCAATCCATTCAATCTGATTCAATCATTTTAGGATTCTCTGGGGCAGGTAAGCCGCTCGTAATTCGAGGTGTGTCTGATGCGACATTCACCTATTTGGTGATGCCACTCAACAGATAGTAATTAATTACTATCTGTTGAAACGACGGTTCAACTACTGAATTGTAAAGCCTGTTGAAGATTCAATGTTGCCAGTTGGTGTTTCCGCAACGGCACGAATGGTGGCAGGACCACGTGCGCTTGGTTGAACTTCAATAAGGTAAGGAGGTTGTGCGGAGACACCAACAAAAACATTATTCAGGTAATACGAGACCTGAGTAATGCCAAGCGATGAATCAAAAGAGACCCATGTCTGGAATGAGAGTCCCCATGGAATCGTTGATCCATTAAGAGGGGAGGCAACGGAAAAACCATTTTGAGGAGTCGTTGATCCGTAGGTTTGCTGCCCCGCCCACACTGACACTGGGTACTCCCAATGGTTAAATTGAGAATCAGACTGAGGATTTTGTGGAGGAGTGCCTGATCGAGGATTTTGTTTGTTGACCCAGAAAAGAATGTCGTGAGTTCCCATACTTGGGTTTGTATTCCACTCACCACGAAGTACCGGCGGGAGCGAATCCCATTCTGGATCCGGAGACGGAGGGGTGAAATCTTCAGGAGGATATTTGACGAGGGCGTAATCCATGAATTCACGCCACATGGGAGCGACAATCAAGCCCGCGACACGGCGAATCATCTCGGAGTTATCGTTGTTACCTGCCCATGATCCGACAGCAATTCGAGGTGTGTATCCAATAATCCATGCGTCACGATAGTCGTTTGTTGTACCGGTTTTTACCGCCACATCGACACCTGGGAAGTGAAGTGCAGAAGATCCCCCAAAGGTCGGACTTCGTGCTTCGTTGTCTGAGAGTACGTCTGACACCTGTCGTGCAATTTCCATATCCAAGACACGTTCGCTTGTATCTTCGTATTGTTCAATCGTATCGTCATCAGAATCGCGGACTTCGAGCAGTGGTGTGGTTGGGTGGCGTTCACCTTCAGCGGCAAACACACCGTAGGCAGCCACCATCTCAAGGAGTTGTACTTCACCTCCACCGAGGACCAGTGTTAATCCGTATCGTCCGGCATCTGTAAGGCTTGTGATACCGAGCCGTTCGGCCATATCGATCGCATTCGTCACGCCAACAAGATAGAGTACCTTCACCGCTGGAACGTTGATTGATTGAGCGAGGGCGTTTCTTAACGTCATGGGGCCACGGAACAGATCGTCGTAGTTAACAGGCGCGTAGCACTCGTCGTGTGTCGTAAGGTCCTGAGGTTCACAATGAGAAGTAAATTGCGTCCTGAGGTCGAATACGACCGTTTCCGGGGTGTATCCTTGTTCAAACGCCTTAGCATACACAAACGGTTTGAATGATGAACCTGGCTGACGATGAGCGAGCGTGACGTTCACCTTGCCGTCGATATCTTCGTCGAAGTAATCACGCGAGCCAACCATCGCAAGCACCTGACCTGTGTTTGGCTCTATAGCAACAAGACCCGCATTCTCTGCGTTGAAATTCTGTTCGTTAGCGAGAGCTCTCTCTTTAACAATCTCTTCTGCTTTTTGTTGCAAATCGTAATCAAGTGTTGTGATCACTTGTAACCCCTCATTTGCAATAGCGTCGGCCCCATACTTTTGCTCCAGTAATTCGCGAACGTAGAAGACAAAGTGAGGCGCCTTAATACCTGCCTCAGCCTGTTCGCGGAAGACAACTTCCTCGGCTGTAGCCAATTGGTAATCCTCTTCAGAAATATGACCAAGGTCATACATGCGTGTGAGGACAAGGTCCTTGCGACCATTGAGCTCGTCGCGATGGTTCCCGTATGGTGAATAGCGTGTTGGTGCTTGGGGGAGCGAGGCAAGATAGGCGGCTTCTGCGAGGGTTACATCAATTGCGGACTTACCAAAGAAATAGCGAGACGCCTCCTCTACGCCGTAAATAGTACCGCCGTACGACGTTTCGTTAAGGTACAAGTTCAAGATTTCATCTTTTGTCGTAATACGCTCCAACTTGAGTGCAAGCACAATTTCCTTTGCTTTTCGAATAGGTGTTTTGTCTTTTGTGAGCAGTGTATTTTTGATAACCTGCTGAGTGATTGTAGAGCCTCCTTGTCCTCGATACCCAGAACGGAGACCGAGATTCACCAGTACCGCACGCAAAAAAGCGAGAGGGCGGAAGCCATTATGTTGATAGAATGTTGCGTCTTCGATAGATACGGTTGCATTCCTGATAAACGGCGAAATCTGGTCAAAGGGGACTTCGGTTCGGCGCATCGAGCCGTGCACATCGTAGAGTAGAACATTGCCGGTTCGGTCGTAAATTTTTGTTGATTCTGAAACAGCGCGATTTTCAATTGTTTCCACTGACGGGACGGACACGAGGAGCGCCCATGCAGTAAACACACCTGCGCACATTATTGTAGCGAGTGTTGTGAACCGGAGCCCTTGCTGAGCCCACGGCGGAATAGCGTGAAATGCTCTCGATAGACGAGAGCGCTGTTTCCCGTGCGTATGTTCCCCTGGCATAGCAAGAATGTAATGAAAGTCTAACGTGGGTGCGCCTTAGTGGCAATTAGCACCTTTTCATGAAGACGGTGATTTGGCTCCATTCTGTCTTGCATGCGCCAAATGAGTGATGCCAACGGCGAGGGCATCGTATTCATCATCTAGGCGGATCGGTTTAGAAATCTTTAATAGAAGGTGAATCATCGCCATCATCTGTTTCTTGTCTGCATTTCCTGAGCCAGTGGTAGCACTTTTAATTTGGCCCGGCGTATACTCAAACACGGGAAGGCGAGCCGTTGAGGCGCAGTGGAGGATGGCGCCGCGCACTTCTGCTACCCGCATTGCCGTCTTTTGGTTTTGATTAAAAAACAGTTTTTCCATTGCGAGCGCGTTTGGTGTGTACAGCGTTATTAGACGCTCACACTCGTTTGCAACAGTTCCCAGGCGATCCTCAAAGGGTATAGCGGCGGTTGTTTCAATACAATCGGAATAGACGTATGTTTCTTTTCCGTGCTCTTTGTCGACAACGGCAACGCCGCAGCGCCCGTATCCCGGGTCAATCGCTAGAACTCGCATACAAGAATCGTATCATTCAGCGTTCGTATACACCTCTTCAACCGCATCAAGGGCATCAATCAGTTCCATGGCTTTCATGAGTGCGGCGTCGTCCTCTTCAGAAAGAGAGACACTGTTCTTTGGTATGTAGCCGTCTGCTGTTTTATCGAAGGCCCACAGTGCAGAGCCTGGGGCAGCAAGATTGATTGCGTGCTTTGCAAAAATACCCTTCAGTTCCTGGAGTGTGCGATTTTTGTTATCAGTGAGACATTCGATGATAACGGCGGAACCACCTGGTCCATATGCTTCATAGGTAATTGATTCCATTGCCGCAGCGTCTGTTGCAGATCCTTTCGCAACAGCGCGCTCAATTGCGTCCTTGGTCATATTTGCTGCCTTTGCCTTTTCAATGATTGATCGCAGTGATGCTGCGTTAACGTCGCCGTTTGCTTTCTTACTTTCAACGGCTATGCGACGCGATAGTTTGCCCCACGCCGCACTCTTTGCGGCGTCGTTAGCTCCTTTTTGTCTCTTTATTTGTGCCCATTTATTATGTCCAGCCACAGTATGGTTGTATCGCGGATTGATTTCTAAATCAATTTCGGTTGCTCGGGCTTGTCTTCGCCGAGGTGGAGATATCCCTTGTCAGTAACCATGCGGCCCCGCGGGGTTCTTTCAAGGAGACCAAGTTGCATTAAATACGGTTCGTGGACCTCTTCGACGGTTGCCTCTTCTTCAGAAAGGGCTGCAGCGATGGTTTTTAGACCAACTGGACCGCCCTTAAATTTGTCGACGAGGATTGTGAGGATATCGCGGTCGATCTGATTGAGTCCTAGCTCATCGACCTCAAGGAGTGCAAGCGCCTTCCGTACCGTTTTTATATCGAGCCGTTCACCATTTACTTCCGCGAAATCGCGGCACCGTTTTAATAGATAGTTCGCGGTACGTGGTGTCGCGCGGCTGCGGCAGGCGACTTCTTTGAGAGAGTCATCATCAATCTCAATGGTAAGGATTTTTGCGGAGCGCTTCAAGATGATCGCGATTTCATCTTCGGTGTAGTAGGAGAGACGAAATGTGCCGCCAGAAAAACGTGAGCGGAGAGGAGAAGAGAGCATTGAAATGCGAGTCGTAGCGGCGATAAGTGTAAAAGCGGGAAGCTCGAGCTGTACGGTGCGAGCTGCAGGTCCTTTGCCAATAACAATATCGAGCACCCCTGATTCCATGGCAGGGTAGAGTACTTCTTCGATGGTGCGGTTGAGACGGTGAATTTCGTCGATAAAAAGAACGTCGCCGGGGGTGAGGTTGGTGAGAATTGATGCGAGATCACCAACGCGCTCAATGGCGGGGCCGGACGTGGAGCGGAGAGACGCTCCAATCTCTCGTGTAATGAGATGTGCGAGCGTTGTTTTGCCAAGTCCTGGTGGTCCATATAGGAGGACGTGTTCAGGTTGCTGGGTGCGCCCCTTTGCGGCAGTGAGGAGAATACGGAGATTTTCCTTGATACTGGATTGTCCTATATATTCATCCCACAGGGACGGACGAAGTGCCTGGTCGAGCGACCGTAGGGATTTAGGGCTTGTTTCCTTGTCTTTTTGCATGTTATTGACAACGGCGCTCTAGCATGATACACTACATGGTAGAGCGGCGTCCCAAGCGCTGCTTTTTCAATTGTCTTTATGTGCAATGCACATGTATAGACAGTTCAGGGACGCATACCTCCAAGCGATACCAGGATTTCACCAAGGATGGCGGCGGTTGCCGCCTTCGGGTTGTTTGCTGCCTCTCCCCTTAGGTTTTGTCCGACTTTCGATGATCCATTGAAAGCATCGCTTGGAGATATGCTTCTCCGAAACACACCGCTGAATCAAAAATAGCATTGCACTGACGAAGTGCAATGCTATTTTTGTGTCGTGATGTGAAATTGTTTCGAAAAATTCATGCCGTGCAATGCATTTTCATGAACGCAACGCTCCGTGATACTTTTTTTGACCGACGGCAAATTCACTGGCGACGTAGAGCGGGGGAACTATGAAAGCCTCGTTTTTACGCGACAGTTTCGAGCATGACTTCGTCACCTAAGTCAACAACGCGCGAGAGCTCTTCGAGTGAAGTAACTCCCTGTAGTACTTTAACCGCACCATCTTGTGCCATACGACGGATTTGCTGGTGTTTTGCAGCGGCCCACAAGTCTCGTTCACTTGATGTTTTTCGAATGGTCGCTTCGATTTCACGATCCATAAGTATTACTTCAACAACGGCAATACGACCTTTGTAACCGATACCTCCACATTTCTCACATCCTTTTGGCAGATACATCGTTTCCATGGAAACCGTTATATCCTCCTTGTGCGGGATACTTTTGAGAAGTGGATCGAGAATTTTGTGGTGTTCTTCGAGAACTGATGTTTGAACACGGCAGTTCTCACATAAGCGACGAACAAGGCGTTGCGCCATGGCGACTGTAACGGCGGCGCCCAAGATGTCTGCGTTCACGCCCATGTCGATCAGTCGGGGGAAGGTGCCGGCAGCATCGTTTGTGTGAAGTGTAGAAAAGACGAGGTGTCCCGTGAGAGATGCATGGATCGCTGTTGAAGCGACCTCAGCATCGCGGATTTCACCGACCATGATCACGTCCGGGTCCTGACGCAGCGTGCTACGGAGTCCGGAAGCAAACGTGTAGTCTTTTGAAACTTGCGTCTGCACAAGGCCGGGCAAGTGATATTCAATAGGGTCTTCAATTGTGACAATCTTGATCTCAGGAGTTACCACGCGTCCCAAAAACGCATAGAGTGTCGTTGTTTTACCGGAACCAGTTGGTCCGGTGTTGAGAATCATGCCATTTGGTTTCTGAATCTCGCGCTCGAAGATTTCCATGAGGTACTTATCAAAGCCGAGTTTTTCAAATGGCAACGCGATGGTGGTTGGGTCGAGAATACGCATGACGATCGTCTCTGCATATGCTCCCGGAAGTACTGAGGAGCGAATCTCGATTTCTTTTTGATTCACCACAATGGAGAAGCGGCCGTCTTGGGCGGCGTTCTTGATATTGAGTTTTAATCCTGAAAGCAGTTTGAGACGTGACGAGATAAGTCTGTAGGTTGGGAAGTCGAACATTAAGACCTCGACCAAAACGCCGTCGAGGCGATAGCGCATGCGCACTTCGTTCTCTTCCGGTTCGAGGTGGATGTCGGAGGCGCCAAGGGAGAGTGCGCCAGCCATCGTGATTTCAAGTGCACGTGAGATGCGATGAGTGTCTTTTGATACCATGTGTTCCTTGATACGACTGCGGATGTCCTCGAGAGTCTTGAGTTCTTGCAGCATGCGCTGGATTGTCTCGTTGGAGAGTGTGAGGACACCGGCTTCCGTCTCAGTTGCAAATGAGATGTCGTGATAGCGGTCCCATGCGTGCTCAAGCGATGAGCGAGAGACAATAAACTTGCGAATCTCGTATCCGAGGCCTTCAAGATTTTTGACTGTTTGGACGGCGTCGTCGCGTTCAGGAGCTCTCATTGCGACAAATAACTTCTTGTTGACCTTGCGGAATGGTGCGACTTCGGATTCGCGTGCCTCTTTCTCGGGAACGAGACGCAGTGAATCGGTATCGATTGATTTAGAGGACAAATCGACGTATTCGACACCGTATTTACCGGCGAGCATTTCGGCCAGCTGCTCTTCTTCGCGGTGGTGTAGTTCGTCTAAACGCTCTTCTTGTTTCTTCTCATCAAATTGCGTCGCCATGTGTTTATTGTACCCTACTCCCAATGACTGAAGTCTCTATTCCAAATGCCGAGGCCATGGAACATGAAGCGACGCGTTTTGTGCTGTCGCTGTTGCCGAAAGCCATAGAGGCGACGCTTATAACCCTTCAGGGGGATTTAGGGGCGGGGAAGACGGCATTTGTGAAAGGAATAGGGAGGGCTCTTGGGGTTGCAGAGCGCATCACGAGTCCCACGTTCGTAATCATGAAAATCTACGATCTTGAAGGGCAGCGTTTTTCTCGACTCATCCACATTGATGCGTATCGCCTGAAAGGCGAACATCATTTAAAAGTTCTCGGCTGGGACGATCTTCTGAGTGACCCGCAGAACCTCATATGCATGGAATGGCCAGAGCAGGCAGGCAATGCTCTCCCGGAGAGTGCAATCAGGATGGTGTTTCGTTATAGTGGAGAGTATGGCCGCACGATCACCTACGAAAACTCGGAAACGGTTAGTACTACTTGATTCGCACGCAATACTTCATCGCGCGTATCACGCGATTCCTGACTTTCAAACATCGAAGGGTGAGCCGACCGGTGCACTCTATGGTCTTATAACCATGTTCCTCAAATCGGTTTTGGACTTCAACCCCGACTACATCGTTGCGGCCCGCGACCTCCCTGGACCAACATTCCGCGACAAGTTGTTTGAAGAATACAAGGGCACGCGCGCGGAAATCGATCCAGCACTCGTCGATCAATTGAAAAAAGCGCCAGAGCTTTTGGAGGCATTCGGCATTCCTGTATATTCGGCAGAAGGATTCGAAGCCGATGACGTGATTGGAACCATTGTTGAGAAACTACGAAAGCATGACATCGACGTAATCATCGCGACAGGAGACGCAGATATGTTTCAGCTGGTTGATGATGAAAAAGTTCAGGTATATCACCTGCGACAGGGCATTAACGACGTTGTTCTCTACGATGACGAACGTGTTCGCGAGCGATATGGCTTCGGGCCGGAGCACGTTATTGATTATAAAGGGATTCGAGGTGATGCATCCGACAATATTCCCGGTGTGCCGGGCGTTGGTGAGGGAAGTGCAACGAAGCTGATAGAGACCTACGGATCGCTTGAAGATATTTACGCAACTATTAAAAAAAGTGGTGTGGAGGCCGTAGCAAAAAAGGCTGGCGTGCAAAAGCGATATGTTCAGTTAGTTGCCGACAACAAAGAGAAGGCATTCTTCTCGCGCGAACTCGCGACCATTAGTCGGAAAGTGCCGATTGATTTCAATCTGCCCAAAATACCATGGAAGGCGTCGGATCATATGGAGTCCATTGACGAGGCGTGCGACAGGCATGAGTTTCGTTCGATCAAGGAGCGTTTGCATGCACGTCTCGATACACCGGTTGCATCCGAGAGTAGCGAAGAGGTGATTGAGGATGTTGATCCGACTGAGGTGAAAGAAGTAGGGATAATGCTCTGGCTCGTCAATTCAGAAATGACGACGCCGTCGGCGCAGCAAATCCTCGACTATGCGCAGACAAAGAAATTTTCAGAAGCACGTGCGTTCATAGAAAAAAAGCTTCGGGATACGGGACGACTTCACGAGGTGTACGAGTCAATCGAGAAACCATTGATCCCTGTCGTTGAAGCGATGAATGCTCGTGGTGTATGTATCGATAAAAAGGCGCTCGAGAGCTTGGGGAAAGAGTATCGAGCGGAGTTGGGGAAAATTGCAGGAAGAATTTTTAATCATGTCGGACACGAATTCAACATCCAATCAACACGTCAGTTAGCCACGGTCTTGTACGATGAACTCAAGATTACTCCCGTGAAGCAGAAAAAGACGGCAACGGGCCTTCGAACAACGAAAGAAGAAGAGCTTGTGAAGTTGTCTGATCAGCATCCAATCATCGAAGATGTGTTGCAGTACCGCGAACTGCAAAAGCTTCTCTCCACATATGTCGAGAAAATGATAGAGCTCATCCAATCTGACGGTAGGCTCCATGCCGAATTTTTGCAGCACAGTACCGTGACGGGGCGCATGGGGTGTCAGAATCCAAACCTGCAAAACATTCCGATTCGCACCGAGTATGGGCGCCGTATTCGCTCTGCATTCAATGCCCCGAAGGGGAAGTGTCTTATCTCGCTCGACTACTCGCAGATTGAATTGCGTGTCGCGGCAGGGCTCTCGGGAGATCAGAAGTTGATTAACGTCTTTAAGAGTGGAGGGGACATTCACACGGCCGTCGCAGCAAACGTCTTTAACGTGCCTCCCGAACACGTTGATAAGGAAATGCGTCGTCGCGCAAAGGTGATCAACTTTGGCATCCTCTATGGAATGGGTGCCAATGCACTGCGCCAGAATCTCGGCGGAAACGTGACGCGCGATGAGGCCGCTAACTACCTGCATGAGTATTTCGCTCAATACCCAGACCTTTCAAAATGGGTAGAAAAACTAAAGCGCGATGCACAACGTCTCGGATATGTTGAAACAGTGTATGGTCGCCGACGATACTTACCAGGCTTTAAGTCAGCACTTCCCATGATACGCGCGCAGGCAGAGCGCTTCGCGGTGAACGCTCCCATTCAAGGGACGCAGGCGGACATCATCAAATTGGCAATGGTAAAGGCAGATGCGTTGATTAGTGCAAAAAAGTGGGAAGGCCGCGTACAGCTGATTCTACAAATTCATGATGAGCTGGTATATGAAGTAGAGAATAGTCTCGCTATAGCCGCAGCCGCGGAAATTCGTGAGGTGATGGAAACTGTTGCGCCAACAAGTGAGCTTGCGGGAGTTCCGATTGTCGCCGAGGCAAAGAAGGGGCTCGACTGGGCCGATATGGAGAAAATGCAGGTTTCGTAAAAAAGCGAACGGTCTTACTCTCCCCTTTGATACTCTTCGTGAAAGTTGCGAACTATGTCGTCAACTATATCTGCACCAAATCTTGTACGGAGTTTTGTAAGTATGTCTTCATGCATTTTTGCAAATTCTTCACTGCATTCTCGAATTCTTTCAACCTTGTCTAATGCCCCGTCGTGATCAAGAATTTCACCCATAAAATAGTCAAGGAAATTATTATATTCGACAGTATAACAGGAGAAAAATTGCAAATGTAGTTTCTGGACGCTATACCCTAAACGCTATACCCTATACCCATGATTCATTTATATCTTGGAACTGACAGAGAAAAAGCGCGTGCAGCAATGAATAGTGCGGTTGAAATGGCAGCGAAAAAAGCGGACGTTGTTCGTATTACCGACGCTCACATCATCGACGACGTGAAGACCGTGCTGCTAGGAGCTGGCATGTTTGCAGCTCCGCGAGTTCTGGTGTTTGAAAATGTCTGTTCGAATCCAGATCTTTGTGACACGGTTACAGATGCGCTTAAGCACCTCTCCACGTCCGAGACCGTATTTATGTTCGAATTGAAGCCGCTCGCCGAGCTTCGCAAGACACTGGAAAAATACGCCGACACGGTTGAGAAATTCGATGCGCCCAAAAAGGAACGCGATGCAAGTATTTTTGCGATAGCCTCCGCGCTACGCTCAGGAGACAAGAAATCACTGTGGGTAAGTTACATGCGTGAAATAGAAAAAGGGTCTGCGCCTGAGGCTATATATGGCGTTTTGTTCTGGGCCGCGAAAGAGGCAGCGCTGAAGAGTGGTGCTGGTGCCGCGCGAATGCGCGCACAGCGGTTGGTTGCAGAGCTCGCGGAGTTACCACATGCGGCGCGACGACGTGGTGAAGATGTGGAATATGCACTTGAGCGGTTTGTACTTGCAGGGATGTGATATTCTTAGATGAATTATGAACGCAAAGTGGGTGGTATTGGGGATACCGTTTCTTTCTTTGGCGATCCTACTCGGAAGTATATTCCCGCATTTTGTGACTGCACAGGATGCTGGGGGTGGGTCCGCAAACCCTCAATGTAATCCATGGAACATTGCCTGTCCGTGTGGGGCCGGGATCAACCCGCCGTATTGCAATGCTGGAGGGCCGAATAAAGCAAACTGCCCGCCGGGTATTTGCAAAAAGATTGTGAACGGGTATCCAACACTTGGTATTTGTACCGCACCGGGCTTTTGTCACGGCGTATCAAGTTCAGGTGGCGGCGGGGAATTGGGTGCAGGGCAACAACTTTTGCAAATGGCAAAACAAATTGCCGATATGTTCAAAGGTGGTGGAGGCGGTGGTGGTGGGGGAGGTGGCGCGCCACCGCCAAGTCAAACATATGAACCGCCAGGCCAAAACGGTTGTACGAGTTACTATGCCGTAACGACACAAACCTCTGATCCGTGTGCAATTTATACACCAAGCGCGCTATCGGGTTTCGATGGATCATCTATTTCCGACTCACTCCTCAACGCACTTGGCGAAACAACACCGACAAACGTGAGTGAATTTTTGGTACAACCCAAGCAAGGAGAAACAGCGGCTACTACTACGGCAACCACAAGCGTGCCTGGAGATGCGACAAACCTGCAACCAGATCTGGCAGGTAATATTAAATTGGGAAATGCGGGGGCAACTATCTATGCAAACCTTAAAGAGGGCATCACGGAAATAGCAGGATTCTTCGGTGCTACAACACTGAATGCCGGGCAATCTGCATCGCTCGCGGGACGAATGTGCGCAAATCGCCCGTGGGCAGGAGGACTTTTGTCAAAAGTGATCCCAACATCATTTTTCGATGGCCTTTGTCGCTTTGGCGGTTATCAAGTGGGTTTGGTTACGCCATCAACTGGTACTCCAACAGCGCAGGTCGTAAGCACGCCAAAAAAACAAGCTCCTCCAGCGCAAAATCGCGTCAATGCTATCGAGCCAAAAGTTGACGTGTGGGCCGAGCCAGGAACGGTGCGTCTCGGGACGCGTACGTATATTTTCTGGACATCAGAAGGCGTTGATTCCTGCAAAGTAGAAGGTCCGAACTTCTCACACAATACGCTCTCCGGTGGAGCCTCGACAGTTCCTATTACCGACGCGACGATCTACAGCATCGAGTGCAATACTCCCGACGGCTCTAAGGTCACTGACAGCGTGACAGTAAATTTGAAGATTTAGCGTGCGCTTCTATGGACACCATTACTGCCAATAGGTTTGTATGATGAGATTGCGCGCTTGAGTATTTCTCGTTTTTCAAGCGACTGTTTCCAAATGCTGTTCGAACGTTTTCCATTGATGCATACACCAAGAGAAAATCCAATTTCTTTTTGGAATTTTTGGAGATTTTCTTTACCAACAATCACTACCTCATTCGGCTCTTTATATTTTGCCTCTATGTCAAAATTTGCCAATACACCTCTGACAATCTCAAGAATGGTTACATCCTTCTGAAAACCTCTAATGCTCCGTTTATTTTTGTGAGGGCGGTAGTCTACACACCCCTCGTCATCAAAAAATGCCTGCAAAAAAATACGTTGCAATTTTTTGTGTAAACCTGGCACCTCTCTCAAGAGAAGTTGGGACATTTTTTTAACGTGTGCTCGTAGGGCCACGTTAAAATAGCTTATTCGCTGGACGCCGGTGATGTGGTTTGGGTACCGCTTTGGTTCATATGAATAAATTTCTTTCATTGCTCGTTCAACGGCGTACATAAGTGCCACACTGCGATTGTTGTACGAGAACCCACCAGTATTAAAGTCTCCATCGAATAAGATGTGAGATACAATAAATATGGCGTTTTCATCCCATCTCCTGAGCTTTTTGAATGAACGTTCACTTTTTCCTTTTCTTGCGACTGCGAATCTGCGAATATGAGCACCACAACGTGCTCGAATCTCGTTCCACTTCTTGTTGCTTAGAGGAATGGTGTGAATGTGAGTGTATACGGACGTTTTAGGTCGTCCAGTAATTCGGACAATTTCACCAAGAGAGTGATCTTGCTTTCGAAGCTCGATACATCGCTCTTTAAATGTCATGTCCCCCCACTGCGAATCGAACGCAGGTCGAACGCTTAAAAGGCGTCTACTCTACCATTGAGCTATGAGGGGATTACCTTAATTATATAACAGACGATGGTTCGCAACCCATCGCTTTACGTGACTACATGTGTATTACTACAACGGCAGGTCAAACGCAAACGGACCCGGACCTGTCACCAACATACAGACGGCGATAATGAGGATTAGGATGGTGGTGCTTTTTGGGTAGGGATTCCATTCACGCCTCACGAGCCATGTGGTTGCACAGACGGCTGCTGCGATAGCAGCAAGCTGTGTCCAGGCCCCGACTAAAAGGAGTATGGCAATGAGGCCGTCGGCGACACCAAATGCTTTGAGGGTCATGTCAGATCGATGGAGGCGATGCCATGCTGCATACGCAAACATACCGGCAAGTGCAATACGTAGCGCAAGCGCCGCGAATGGTGAGAGAAATAGTAGTTCTGGAAAAAGGCTCAACATGCGCGTAGTATAACGTACCGAGTACAAAGAAGCGCATGGCAATCTCACTCATACTGCATAACATCAGAAGCGCCCATAATGTGGGGGCTATTTTTCGTACCGCAGACGCTGCGGGTGTCTCTCATATGTATCTTACCGGCTATACACCAGCTCCCCGAGATCGGTTTGGAAGAATACAGAAGGAAGTTGCAAAGACCGCGCTTGGTGCAGAAACGTATGTCCCGTGGACGTATACTCGATTTCCGCGTGATGTAGTGCGTGCCCTGCGTACGGCAGGAACGCACATTGTAGGTGTTGAACTCGATGTGCGTTCGCGTGACTATCGAACGGTTTTCAGTTCGAAAGACACGGTGTTTCTTTTTGGTAACGAGGTACGCGGACTCTCGTCGCAACTTCGAGACGCATGTGACGAGTTGGTCTTTATTCCCATGCGAGGAAAGAAAGAGTCACTCAATGTCGCAACAACAGTTGGAATAGTGTTGTTTTCACAGCTCAGTTAGTAAATGTAAACACTCACGGTTTTGCCGCTGGCATCGAGAAGGCGGATGGCGTCATGCGAATTTCGCCAGAGTTCGGTGTTTGCTCCGAGATATACGCGCCACGTGTCAGAGAAGAAGGCAGAGCGGAAGTGGTTGTCACGAACGCAGCCGCTGTACGAGAGTACGTCTTGCAGATGTGTTCGGCAGACCGACGTGAGCGTCGTTGGGAGCGCTTCTGGATATTCACATGTTTTTACTTTTTCTAATTCGTCGAAGCATGATTCGCCATACTTTTGGAGATTGGAAGTTGAAAAAGGAACGACAGTCCGCGGACTGGGACACTGCATCTCAAGGTCAGGGGAGAAATAGTGTCGCTGCGCCAAATAACCGCTGCACATGTTCTCGTGGAATGAGATACCGATCGGCGAGGGGCCGCTCGTGACAAGCGCGCGCATCCCTGCCGCGAGGACAATCTTTTCGAGCGAATTTGGACGATTTGCAGAAAATGTTGAGACACCGGGTGGAAGAACAACACGGGTACCAGCGAGAGCGCTTTCTATCATCCAGCCTGTAATATCGATTTCTTCCGAATTTCCAAAATTTGCAAGAAGTTCAATACGTTCCTCGTTTACATCACTCTCCTTAGGCCCGGAGGGGAGTTTAACGATGCTTACTTTTCCGCTGTAGGGTGATGGTGTGCCTATGAGGTGACGGTCGTCCGTTTCTGCACTGAGGCGATCGTATTCAGCTTCAAGGTCAGCGTGTTCTTCAAGGTATACAAAGTCTCCTTCGTATTCCACGCCCTTTTCTGGATCAAAGTTTAAAAGTTCCGTGATATCAAATGTGGGAAAAATCTGTACAGGCTGCCACGGGAGCCGAAACGACGTTTTCTCTGTTGTACCGATTGCCGAAACAGTTGTGACTGCATCGCGTGTTCCTTGAATCAGGTTGCGTGGACCGCCACCAACAACCCACAACACCACAAGCGCTAAGAGGATAAACGCTATGAGGATAAGGATGATTCGCCGGACCATATCAGTATTATAGTCCGCCGGCCTTTATGACGCGTTCAATTTCCTCGGCTGCAACTCGCGCGTCGCTCCATGGTACTGATGTGCCCTTGGGCCCTTGAATCGTTGGGTCGGTACCCTTACCAGTAATGAGGACAACATCGCTTGTGCGCGCGTGTTCAAGCGCGCGACGAATTGCCTCACGCCGGTCGACGACAATTTCAGGAGTTTTTCGTGTCACGCCGCGAGCAAGGCTTTCGATAATGGCGTGTGGGTCTTCGTCATACGGATCTTCATTTGTGAGAATGATGGCGTCGCAGCATTCATCGGCGACTTGTCCCATAACTGGACGTTTCCACATGTCACGGCCGCCGCCTGTTGAACCTAGTACGCAAATTTTTCTTCGAGTCCCGTACGCGTCATAGAGTGCACGCAGAGAATCGGGTGTGTGTGCATAGTCAACAACAACTGTGAATGCTTGACCCGCTTGGATTTCTTCGGCGCGTCCGGGGATTTTCGTGACCTTCTCAATACCGCGTTGGATCACGTCAGATGGGATTTTCATTGCCTGTGCGAGACATGCGGCAGCAAGCGCGTTCCTGAGCGAAAAAGCGCCAGGCATTTTTACCTGCACTTTAAGACCATTGCAGTGAAAGAAGCCACCGCGCTCGCCATATTCGTATGGCTCTGCCGCGCCAAGAGAAAATGGGAGGATATGCTCGACCTCAAGCGTTAGGTATCTGCCGCTCTGCGCGTCTTCGGCATTTGCGACGATATAGCGAGGACGTTTTTGCGATCGAACAAGCTGTTTTCCCAGTTCGAATTTGGCGTCGGCGTACGCCTGAAGCGATCCGTGTGATTCGATGTGTTCCGGGGCCAGGTTGATAAAGAGTAGTGCGTCGAGATCAATAAACCGATGGCGATACTGCCGGGCTCCCTCCGATGTCATTTCAAGAAAAGCAATCTCACACCCTACACGCGATGCTTCGTCGAGAAATTTTTGGATAGCAAAACGACCAGGCATTGTCATACGAGTGAGATTGGGACGCGAATCAGCATCAACTTTGCGACGAATAGTCCCGAGCAATGCCGTTTTCATTCCTGCGGTTTCAAAAATTGAGTTCAAATATTCAAGTGTCGATGATTTTCCTTTGGTGCCAGTAACGCCGATGACTATCAATTTTCGAGAAGGGAATTGATAGAGAAGTGCCGCCAATAGGGAGATACAAAAATGATACGTAGACTTCAATGTACCAAGTGGAGATGGAAAAGTCGGATGAGAAGGAAGTTGTTGTTCCATGGTTAGTATGTGCCGATGATTTTGAGGGCTTCTCGTAGACGGTCGTTACTTCCAGTAATGGCCTGCGGAACTTTACGGAGTGCGTCACGTGCCTCAGCGGGGGAGTACCCAAGTGCGCGCATTGCCTCGAGTGCTTCTTGGTCGCCCTTAAGAGCGTGAGAAGTTTCTTCAGCACCGAGGCCAATCTTTTCGCGCAGTTCGAGAATGATTTTTTCGGCAGTTTTCTTGCCGATACCGGACACGTTCGTTAGGTAGCCGGCGTTTCCTTGCGCGATGGCTGCTCGGAGTGTCTCAATTGCAGCAATGTTTACAATCCCGAGTGCTGACTTTGGGCCGATGCCGGATACGGTGAGGAGCAATTCAAAAATATGCAATTCACCTTCAGATTCGAACCCGTATAAGTCGAGTGCGTCTTCGCGTACCGCTAAATGCGTCCAGAGTGACGCGTTTGAACCTGGGGAAAGGGACGCGAGTGTTCCTTTGGTTGCCGCCACCTTGTAGCCGATGCCGCCGGTCGAGATGATTGCGAAACCGTCTCGTACTCGCACGACGCGTCCTTCAAGATGGCCGATCATTGGTTAAGTATCGTTGAAGGGAGGCGAAGTATCAAGGTAGAAACTTGCGCTCCTCCAGCTTTTACAGTACTATCCGCCGCGATGGCAAAGACCAGTTCAGCTAAGAAAGCGCACCGTGTAGCCCTCCGCCGGAGGGTTTTTAACCTGCGCCGCGTGAAGACAATGCGTGATAGCGTGAAGGAACTTCAGAAAGCAGGCGATGCGGCGTCGCTGCCTGTTGCATATCAGGCGATCGACAAGGCGCTTAAGCGCGGGGTCATCAAAAAGAACACAGCAGCACGCATGAAGTCGCGCCTCGCGAAGCGAGTTGCAACAAAGTAGTTTTTGCTCCCAGCAGGAATCGAACCCACATTTTTTCCACCGCAAGGAAATGTCCTATCCATTGAACGATGGGAGCAGGGCGCCTGCGACTTTCTCTTGAATCGCATACGCAAGTCCGAGTATCTCCTTTCTAACGCTACTGTCAAGGTAACTAACAAAACAGAGCCCCATAAAGTTCTCTCTAAATTTCCTTGTTTTGCTCCGCGGCTTAATCCAAATTTTTCCACATTGCGTTAGTGGGATCTTTGTCAGGCGAGACCAGTACTTCTTTGTTTTTTCAATATCATGGTACGAGTGAAGATGAATTCTCAAGCGTAATCTTTTCTCATCAATTTTGTAACACCTTCTGAGTGCCGCCATATAGAAGAGAATCATCTTGGGATCGGTATTGGCGAAGCGAAGACCGGAAACTCTATAGTTTTTTGTTCCTTCCGCCCAATACAACATCCCAAGCATTGATTTAAGGTACAAAATGTCTTTTGTGTTTATTTGCTTTACCATCTCTTTCCCGCGTACAACATAAATGTGATCGCGCTCCAACTTCGCCTTTTTGATTGACGCAATAGCGATTTCGCGAGCACGCTCTAGATGTTTGATTCGTAGCTCTTCAGTAAAGACAGTGGGGTATTTGTGCCCAAACCATGTGCAAAGTGTACTTCGGGGGATGCCGGTAATGCGATGTATATGCAAATATGATTTGCCACTTTTTCGCAAACTCGCGGCAAGTTTTCTTTGTTGCAAACTATATGAACTTCCACGCATGAGGTGATTGTATAGAATAGATAATCTACAGACCACAAGTCACGTACGAATTATGTGGATAACAACTATTTCCCCACAAAGTCGTTGCGCCGGAGGTCGTTTCAACGCACTATGTAGGTATGAAAACGCGGTCTTTGAACGAACGCGGCAACACAATGCTTGCCGGGATGATTCTCATGTCGCTCCTTGGTGCCGCCGCTATCGCGTTTAGTAATGTTGGTGTCGCGCCTTCATCGCAGATAGCACAAGTAATCAAAGCAACTCCAATCGCGCCGCCCACTGTCGATCCGGTGCAGCGAGCGAAAGAAGAGGCGGGGAAACAAAAAACCGCTGCCGAGATAGAAGCGGACCGCCAAAAGAATGCTCAAAAGTGTCAAATTGGATACGACTACGTTATTCATGAAAAGGAAGTAGTTCAACAAGACGGGAAAAAAGTAAAAACCTGGGGAACGAGCGTAACGCGTGATGGAAAGACGGCGGTCCAGGCTCCTGATACGGGATATAAATGTGCCGCAAGTGCGGGAGGACAAAGTCCAGGCTTCATTATTGAGGCGTCGGGAGGTCAACAGTTAAATCGACAGTGTAATGAAAAATGGGCATGCAAAGTGTATTACTGTGAACCAGACTACTTATTGACCGTAGAGGAAAAGAAAAATGGACAGTCATGTTTTTTGGCTGGTGAATGTGGTGCAAACGAAGACTGCAAAACACAGCAAATTCGTAACGAAACATTACAGCCACTCTTGGTGAACAAATTAGCGCTGCCAAACTCGGCGCCAGAGTATCAACGTTCGATAGAACTTGCACGCTCTCTTGACCCGGCGTATAGCACTGATTTGTTGAGAGCAATCGATGAAAGAAAATCAGAAATTGATCTCTTGGCACAAACACAGCAGGTAGCAGTTGACGCTGTGAATAAAGAAGCGGAGAATCTCGCGCGCTTGTGTGCGATTGCTGAAAATTGTCCTGATGAAAAGATGTCCGAATGGAATGCGACAAAACAAAGATTGCGAGAAGAAGAACAAAAATTAATGGATTTGCGGCGTGAGTCTCAAGCTCTCGAGGGCTCTAAAACGGTACTTGCATGGAAGCCGGGTACACCTGCTCCGTCCCTTTCTGACCCAGGCCCTGCGTATCAACCGCCTGCTACTCCCGGTACCTTTCCAGGGACACAAGAAGTAGAACAACTCAAAGAACAATGCAAACGTGACGTTCTTGCCGGGAACGTTAACTCCGCTGCATGTCTTCGCAGTAGTGGATATCCGGGCGCAGACTCAGGTCTTGGCGCAGTCTCGCGTCCTGGGGCGCAGACAAATAATCCCACATGGCAAAATTCACTCTTTGGCTCTGGTGGATTTGGAAACATTGGTAGCTGGCTCGGTATTGCACGTGGGGTGCTTGGTCTTGCGAATACGTTTTTCAACTTCAATGCACCGTCATGCACACTCACGACAAACCCTGCGAGCATCACAACGCCTGGCACTGCGGTAACGCTTTCGTGGCAAACAAAAAATGCTGTTGCTGCATACCTTTCAAATGCCGGACAAGTGGGTCCAAATGGATCGATGCAAATCAAGCCCGAACAAACAACGACCTACCAAATGCAGGTAATGGGCGCTCCGCAACAAGGGCAACAGAATCCGTACAATCCGTATGGCGGTTACCAGCAGCAAGATCCGTATTGTGTAACGAGCACCAATCCGGTGGTTGTTATGCAATATCCCGCTGCTCCAGGCTGCTACAACTACCGTCAAACTACACAACAAGGTGGGTTCGGGGCAGTCACTATGGGACAATTTGGGCAACCATCAGGAGGTCAAACGGCACAATGCCAAGTGCAGGTGACGGTGACGCCGCCGACAACTGCAACAGGGGGCGGCGGAACAGCGGGCGAGCAACCGATTGGACAAGAAAAACCATCCGCACAGATTTCGTGCCAGCCGCTTATTGCGGACGTTGGGATGCAGATTGCGATTTCGTACGCGTGTCAGAACGCCGCGTCGAGTGCGGGTGATGGATTCTCTACAAATAACGCCTTGAGCGGTTCTGCGACCGCAACCGTCGGGAAGCCAGCGCTCGGGGCAACAACTGCTACTTATGGCGTTACGTGTTCAAATCAGGGTCAGACCGATAGCAAGCAGTGCACGGTTGAAATTAATCGCATCGCAATGACGTTGGTCACCTCCCCGAAGAAGATTAAATCGGGGGAGAGCGTGAATGTTGGATGGGTTACCGGCGGCATGGAGTCATGTGTCATTGCAAGCCCAACACATGCTGAATTCACGACACAAAATGCCAGCACAACAAAAACGTCAGGAACAGCTACATCGCCGAAACTCACGCAGAACGCAACATTTGTACTCTCCTGTACGACAAAAGCGGGTGGTACGAAGACCGCCACAACTGAAGTTGTTGTTGAGTAGCTAAAAGCCGAAAAATTCCAAAATCTTGTGTGCAAGAGGTTCCCTCATGGGAACCTCGTCTACTTTTTCACGAAGCACACCGCGAATTGCTTCTGGGCTGATATCGTCAATGGGAATCACGAGGTTAGGGGAGAGAAAGGCGGTTGTATCGACAAGTAGGAGCGGTTCGTCGAGCGTATCGTCTACCCAAAACGAAATCATTGCGTCATAGGGATGCGTTTCGTTCCCGATGCGGATGCCGCGCTCGTTAATCTCAAATTCATGCAGTTCTGGCGGTTGTTTTGCAAGGAGCCCGATCGTTCCTGCCGCTACGATGATAAGAAGGGCGAAGAGGATGTTACCAAAGAGAATGCTGGTCAGTGCGGCAGACACCGCAATGATGCCGAGCGCCCAAAACCAATCGCTTCCGCGCTCAATATGTTCGTGCTCATAAGCACTCCAACGCAAAACTCCCTGTGTTTGCTCGGGCATGCAGCCTATTGTATCGCGTTTTTTGAAGTGGTGTGGTACAACGTGCACACGAGGGAGAGGTGGCAGAGTTGGTCTATCGCGCTTGTCTTGAAAACAAGAGTCTCGAAAGGGACCGTGGGTTCGAATCCCACCCTCTCCGCCAGATTGGCAACTTTGAACCCACGCAAAATAAGGGTTCTAGAGCTAATTTAATAAAATAAATTTATGAAGAAAAATATCGCACTCATAATACTCATTACTCTCGTCTTGGTTTTGGCCTGGCTCATGTTGTCGTCTAGTGGCCCTACAACATCCGTTAATCGACCTCACTACGATACAGTGCTCTCTGCATCGGGCAATATTACTTGTACCTACCCTCAAGTTTTACACACAAGTTATCAAAGTGGTGAAATAACGCACGAATTACCTAAGCCCGAAACAAACCCGATCATAATGACCTTTAGCGGTATTAATTCGGAAACACCTAAAGTGCAATTTATTGACGCTACCCAAACAATTTCTGAAGTCCCTATCATAAAAGTTGTGGATACAACTGAAAAGCTAATGTTTATCGAGGGTAATGGTGATCCTTATATGACCGTGCACACAATCTACAAAAATGCAGGTGTTGGGACTTATGAAAAATCAATGTCACTTTTGGGTATCCCAGTCGGAACAATTGGTATGGGCAGCTGCGTAGACTATTGATGGTGGAAATAGAATAAGACTATGTCTATAAAAATAACTTATTTTGTACACGGCACTACAACTGACAACGAGCAGCACACTTCCTCTGGCTGGAAAGATGTCGAGCTTTCTGAGCTTGGCATACAGCAATCAGTTGCTCTTAAAGATCAGACCAAAGGTCAGAAATTTGACGTAGTTTTCTGTTCCGACCTAAAACGTGCTCACAATTCTGCAAAACTTGCATGGGAGAGCATGTATCAGATTATTCCTGATGCGAGACTGCGGGAATGCAATTACGGCACTCTAAATGGCGCATCTTCGGATATTGTCGAACCAATGCAGGAGGAAGAGTGCATTGAAAAGCCGTTTCCTGAAGGAGAAAGCTACGAAGACGTAAAAGCCCGCATTGCTGACTTTCTTGAATTTCTGAAACAGGATTACGACGGCAATCATGTGGCCATTGTCGGGCATAAAGCACCACAGCTTTCACTCGACGTGCTTCTGAAAGGTAAGACTTGGAAACAAGCTCTTGCCGAAGATTGGCGAAAAACTAAATCTTGGAAGCCAGGCTGGGAATATGAATTAGGGTAGGAAAAAGAACTGAAAATAATCTTTCGAATCTATGGATAAATCCGAATATAAAGATAGGTTTGATAGTTTGTATAGCAATCTTCTTGGAACGTGCGCGACTTTTTACACATGGAAAGGTCTCCAAGATAAGAATTATGAGCCAACTTATGGACGTGCTATATATTTCTGGTCAGCAACATTAGTTGCATTGCAGAATGAATGGTTACTGAGTTTAGCGAAATGTTTTGAAGAATCCAGTTTCAGTAAGCGAAACAAAGTCATCTCTGTACGTGCGTTACTAAAACATCACCCCGATTCAGCGCGAGCTAAGCAGGTAGAGGATTTTCTGAAAAGACATAGTAAAGTAATCAGACCTATCTCGCGACTAAGAGATAACCAGTTGGCACATCTCAACGCAAAGCATTTAAAAAATCCGGCGAAACTACTCAAAAAATTCCCGATAGACTACGGCGAAGTCGAAGATTTATTAAATGGGTTTCCGGAACTAATGTCATTACTCAATCCCGCCGAAGAGAGAATTGGTTATGGGTTGGATAACTACACTAAAACACCAGAGCACGAGGCGAAGCACATCATGGCCAAAATCCAGCATTTTGACCTTCTTGAGAAAGAGCATTTAGATAAGTTTGTTGCCGGTGAAATTGATGATCCGTTTTACCCTCCCAGAAAAACACTTTAAACTCAAATGGGATACTCTACCGCATTTTGCCCCTTGTCTGACTTCGGCTTTGGCACCTCAAACCACTCAGGATGGACTTTGTAGATAGCCCTCAGTTTCTGTATACTTTTATCAAGATTCTCGAATTTGAGCCGTGTTTCGGGTTCAAAGTTCCGGACATCGTCCCCGCAGTAGTTTTCGTTTATAGTTGTGGAATGGAAACCCAACTCGGGCTTTTGTTTGCCTTTGTTGCACTTATTGGCTGGGGGTTTGGCGATTTTTTCATTCAAAAAACGACACGTATTATCGGTGTCTACAAGACGCTCTTCCTTATTTGTGCAGGAGCTGCTGTCGTTCTCTTGCCGTTTGTTGCTGGTGAAATCTTTAGCTACACCGTAGAAGACTATCAGGCGATTGGTTTTTTGAGTCTCATCATATTCATATATGCACTCGTTATATTTCGAGCTTTTGAGCGTGGAAAGTTATCGGTTGTGGAGGCAATTGTTGCGTTCGAGTTGCCGCTCACGGTGACACTTGGCGTATTCATTGGAGGAGAGTCTCTTACACTCATTCAGGTTGCACTCTTTTTTGTCATATTCACAGGAATAGCGCTTGCAGCTGCCGCGCGTCTCGATCACTTGCATGTTCACAAGCGGATATTTGAAAAGGGAGTTTCGTGGGCCTTTGCAGCCGCGTTTCTCTCGGCGTTGACCAATTTCTTTATCGGCACGTATTCACAACATATGTCGCCCTTGTTTGTTATTTGGGCGACGCACTCGATGCTCGCTGTGTTATGTGTGGGATATATTTTCTTCAAGGATGATTTTGGCTCTCTGTGGAGAGTTGTAAAAAAGCATCCGGTACCGGTTATTGGGCAGAGTATTTTCGATAATGCCGCGTGGATTGGATACGCATTTGCAACAACCATGATTCCTATATCTCTCACGGTTATGGTGAGTGAGAGTTATATCGCACTTGCCGCACTTCTGGGGTACTTTCTTGGGAAGGAAAAACTGAACATGCATCAGGTTATTGGGGCGGGGATAGCATTTGTGGGGGTTGGGCTCCTCGCCCTGACGATTGCTTGATTGTGCGTCATAGCGGATACTGGCCTCATGCGCTACCTTGGAATTGATTATGGTACTAAACGAATCGGGATTTCTATTTCTGACGAAGCCGGCGGTTTTGCATTTCCGAAGGAAACAATCCCCAACGATGCGACGTCGATAGACCGTATCGCCCGCATGATCAAAGATGAACGTGTTGGGACACTCGTTGTTGGCGATACGCGCGCACTGAACGGTGAGGAAAATCCTATTACACGTGAGGCACAGTCGTTCGCGGACGCTCTGCGAGGACACGTGGGAATTCCAGTAGAGAGTGTTCGTGAAGCCTTCAGTTCTACTGAGGCCGGGAGGTTTGCTCCAAAAGGGAAGCATGATGATGCTGCAGCGGCGGCAATTATCTTGCAGCGATATCTCGACGCACATCAAAAAGCAGAGTAGAGTGCCGGCTATGGATGAGTCAAAACCAGAAATTGCATACGAAGATTTTGCGAAGCTCGATATTCGAGTCGGCACAGTTATGGCTGCAGAGCTTGTGCCAGATACCGATAAACTCCTCAAGTGCACGATCGACTTCGGCGAATTTGGGATACGGACGATTGTTTCTGGCATAGCACAATTCAAAACGCCGGACGATATTGTCGGCAAGCAACTGCCATACGTCGTAAACTTGGCGCCGCGCACACTTCGCGGGGTCGAAAGTCAGGGCATGCTTCTTGCGGCGTCTCCTGGTGGAGAAGGATTGGCACTGTTGATGCCTGATGTTGATGTTCCCAACGGAACGCGTTTGAAATAGCACAATTACATTCTTACAGTGCTGTATACTGACTGGGTATGCAGTTCTCGCGCTCATTCGCGCGCTGGTTTCCGCCGCCGCATGTAGTATTGCCTCGTGCAGCAGGCGTTGACATCACGGACGCGTCAGTGAAATGGCTTTCCCTCGCTCCCATCAAACAGGGATATCGTGTCCTTTCCTATGGCAATCAACCACTTCCAGAGGGGGTTGTGGTCATGGGTGCCGTTAAAGACGCCAAAGCACTCGCTCAGGAGTTGATAAAGATCAAGAAAACGATCCATGATCTGAAGTTCGCGCACGCAGCGTTGCCGGAAGAGGGTGCGTATGTCTTTAGCATGCATGTACCACCTAAAAGTACGAGGCAGCAGATCATGAGTATGATCGAGTTTGAACTAGAAGGGCGTGTACCAATTCCGCCTGCGCAAGCTGTGTATGATTTTGATACGATTTTTTCACGCGATGATCAAGGGGAGGAAATTGCCGTAACGGTTTTTCCGCGAGAGCTCGCGGAAGGTTATGTTGAGGCGTTTTCGCTTGCAGGAGTAAATCTCATGTCGCTCGAGATCGAGGCACGCTCGATTGCGCGTGCAGTATGTGCTCCAACTCAGGATCCGGTCACACTGCTTGTTGATTGTGGACGGGCACGAACAGGTGTCGCCATCCTCAAGCACGGCATTCCTATTTTTACTTCGACGATCGAAGTTGGGGGGGATCATATGACACACGCAGTGATGGAAGCGCTGTCGCTCTCAGAGGAAGATGCGATCAAGTTCAAGAACGAAAAAGGCCTCGTTCCCGGCGATGTGTCAGAAAAAAAGGCACTTGAGGCACTCGACAAAGTATGTAGCTCGCTTGCAGACGAGATTGGACGCCATCACCGCTTCTGGGATACGCGTCGTAACGAAAGTGGTACACCAACGGCGCCTGTCGAGCGCGTGCTCCTTGTGGGTGGCAGTGCAAACGTTAAGGGATTTCCGGAATATGTTGCCGGCCGCGTGCACGCACTCACGGAACGTCCAAATGTCTGGCGCAATGTCGTGTCTTTTGACGAATACATACCACCCATTGATTCGCGAGCAGCGTTCCAGTACGCAACCGCTATCGGTCTCGCGCAGCGCGGCCTTTAAAACTATGGCAAATGTTCTTCCTCCTGAAATAAAGAAATTGTCAGACCGAACGTTGCGAGCGCGACTCGTGCTGCTTCTTGGTACCACGTTACTGCTTGGTGCTCTGGTGGCCGCGCTCTCGCTTATTCCGGCCTTTGTGTCCGTGCAGTTTGCTTCCAGTAGCCTCGACGAACAAGCAGCTACTCCGCGTGAAATGAACGATCAAGTAACTGCCGCTCGGTTTCAGGCGCTCACTATCGGATTGGTGCCACTCGCAACAGCCACGAGTTCACCAAGTGGAGCACTTGCACACGCGCTTTCGCTGAGACCGTCAGGCATATCGGTAACGAATGTTTCGTTTACGGCGGGGAAAATGGTGTTGCAAGGGATCGCCTTACGACGTGAATCAGTGCAAGAGTATCGCGCAGCGCTTGACGCTGATCCTCGATATACACAAGTAACGGTACCGGTTGCTGCACTTGCGGGGACGCAGGACGGAAAGTTTTCTGTAACACTCACTGGCACCTTTTAACCTATGATTCGACTCCTTGCATGGCCACTACTCATTGTCGCACTCCTTTCGTGGGGAGGATATTGGTACGCAACAACGATGCTGAGCGATGCACGTGCCGCGTATGCATCGAAGCTTGAAGAAAGCGAACAGCAAAAGACTCGTGAGCAATCTTTGACACGTGTGCAGTCAGTGATTCGCGACACCGAAGCGGAACGTGCTGCGATCGAGCGGCTCATTAGTGTTTCGGTAGTCCAGGCGGTCGACATCGTTGAGGCAGCAGGGGAAGCGGCGGGAGGAAAAAGTGTCGAAATTGTGAGTGCATCTCCAGCGACGGCACCCAAAGAACTTTCAGGTCTTTCTATTGTGGTAACCATGGAGGGGACGTTTCCCGCATTGATGCGCGCCGTTAGTTTGTTTGAGTCGCTGCCGATACCTTCTGTGGTCGAAACTGTTGATATCGAAAAAAGCGAAGGAATGTGGCGCCTTACAGCGCGGCTTAAACTCTTTCTCGCAGCAAACGCGACATAATACTATGCGATTCGATCAAAACATCCGCATCAAAATGACGAGCCTCTATGCAGCTCGACACGAGCCAGAAGCATATACGCTGCTTGCGCGCGCATATTGGGCCGTCATGGTCGTTGTCGTAGCCGTGTTGATGGTGGGAGGTATTGCGTACGGTGTTTGGGAATTTTTAAAGCCCTTGCCGGAGGCAACCTCAGGAGTGAAGCCACAACTGAATCTCAGTAAGGCGCAGCTCGAGAAGATTTTGAAAGGATTTCAAACACGCTCGGACAACTACGAAAAGAGTCGTGTCGCACCGACTGTGGTACGAGACCCGTCCTAGCGCTTGTAACTCATCGGTACTAGTTGGTAGGATGGGACTAAGTCCTTGTAAGCAGAGCTTGCAAGGGCGTCACTCGGGAAGAATGAAAACACGTTTTCGCTCTCTTCCTCGTTAGCCCTTGTAGTTTAATGGATAAAACAG
>Ga0207952_1000235_pt1 | contig 54517 bp, 56 predicted proteins | sample SubbioR12Aug_8Ca_FD_184831 | JGI IMG/M metagenome (GOLD analysis project Ga0207952, IMG submission 184831) | Serpentinite rock and fluid subsurface biosphere microbial communities from McLaughlin Reserve, California, USA - CR12Aug_8Ca (SPAdes) | ecosystem: Environmental > Terrestrial > Deep...
CAAGCCAAACACCGCAGCACCCCTTCGTGACTTCGTCGACCAAAACCCGTCAACCCCGAAGAGCCGCCCATTATACAGCCCTACCTCCATTCGTCAAGCAGTTATTTCAAAATTTAAATACCGGACTGCAAGAGTCATTTTAGTCTCGCAGCCCGGTATTTGATCTACTTGCCTAAAACTTCGCCGCGAACAGACTCAACCAATGCAGCCGCCTCTCCGATCAAATCGGCCGGCACATTCAATTGCTGCAACGTTGCACCTAAATGCTCCATTACAATATCAAAATGCGAGTCGTTCAAACCCATGTCAACCAGTCTGGCATGTCCATCTCGCAATGAACGCCCAGTGTATTCATTCGGCCCTCCAAACGCTACCGTCATAAAGGCTTTTAAATGGGCAACCTGCTTTGACATATCCGTTTTATCGAAAAATCGATTGATACGATAATCGCTTAAAACTTTATCGTAAAAAATATCCACGGCCGCATTAACTGCTGCTTCACCACCTAAGCGTTCATAAAGTGACGCGGTTTGATTTTCGCTCATAACACTCCTCTAAATAGTTTGCTTTGCTTTTTTAATTATCTATTGACTTCGCCCCATCCGAAATTTGCATTCGCAGCCAAGGTTGAAATCGTGGGGAATGATACTACCGATTAGTTTTGATCCAAAACCATTCCGACTATCCATTTTTATTAGCCGCTCAACCAATACGATCCAAGCCCCCCATATATCCGCGCAACACTTCGGGTACAGTGATTGTCCCATCTTGGTTTTGATAATTTTCCATGACGGCGATCAGCGTCCTGCCGGCCGCCAAGCCGGAGCCATTTAGGGTGTGCACCAACTCCGGCTTACCCGTCTCGGGATTGCGCCAACGCGCCTGCAGGCGTCGAGCCTGAAAATCCTTGAAATTACTGCAGGATGAAATCTCGCGATACTTTTGCTGGCCGGGCAGCCAGACTTCCAAGTCATAGGTTTTTGACGATGAAAACCCGGTATCGCCCGCACATAGCAAGACCTTGCGGTACGGCAGATTCAGCTTCCGCAAAATGGTTTCGGCGTGCGCGGTCAACTCTTCGTGAGCCAGCGCCGATTGTTCCGGCGTGACGATTTGCACCAATTCGACTTTTTCGAATTGATGCTGACGTATCATACCGCGCACATCGCTTCCATAGGCCCCCGCCTCGCTGCGGAAACACGGCGAATGACAAACATATCTCAGCGGCATCCGTTTGGCATCAACAATCACGTCGCGCACTATATTGGTAACCGGTACTTCGGCGGTCGGAATCAGATAAAAAGTCGGGTCGTTTGTTACGGTAAACAAGTCCGCTTCAAACTTGGGCAACTGCCCGGTGCCCCGCAAACTATCGGCATTTGCCAGGAAGGGTACATAGGTTTCCTGATAACCATGCTCATTGACGTGCGTATCCAACATTAATTGAATGATGGCGCGCTGCAAAGTGGCGAGCCTGCCCGCCAAGACCACAAAACGCGCGCTGGCGATTTTAGCACCCAACTCAAAATCCATGCCTAGAGGCTCGCCTAAATCCACATGATCTTTTGGCGCAAAATCAAACTGCGGCAGTTCGCCCCAGCGGCTAATTTCTACATTATCCGCATCGCTTTTTCCAGCCGGCACCGCCTCATCCAGAATATTGGGCAAGCCTTCCATGATGACGTTCAACTGCGCTTGAATCTCGCCCAACTCGGTTTCCGCGGCCTTAAGTTGATCTCCCAAATCCGCAACCCGATCCAACAGCGGCTCAATGTCTTCACCCTTGGCTTTAGCCTGACCGATCGCTTTTGAGCGGGTATTACGCTCGTTTTGCAATTCCTGGGTTTTAACCTGAATGTCTTTACGGCGATTTTCCAAGGCCAGATAACTGTCGGCAGCAAATTCCACGCCGCGCCTTTTGAGTTGTTGCTGAACAAATTCCAGTTCGCTTCGGAATAAACGAGGATCTAACATATGAATGCATTACCTGATTTTTGAAAATATAGATTTGGGTCGACGGCCGCCCGGCGCATCAACAATGGGTTCGGCAAGATGCGAAAGTTTAAAGCTTGAAAAAATGCTCTCGGTAATATTTCAACTCTTCTATGGACTCAAGAATATCGTCCAGCGCTTTGTGAGAGGCTTTTTTACTAAAACCGTCTTTCAATTGCGGAGCCCAGCGCCCGGCCAATTCTTTTACCGTTGAAACATCCAGGTTCCGGTAATGAAAATAGGCTTCCAATTTAGGCATATAGCGATACAAAAACCGCCTATCCTGGCAAATACTGTTTCCGCAAATAGGCGACGCCTTGGCCGGCAGCCAATTTGCCAAAAATTCCAGCGTTGATCTTTCCGCGTCCGCCGCGGTAATGATCGACTCCTTGACGCGCTGAATCAAACCGGACTGGCCATGGTGCTGCTGATTCCAGTCATCCATCGCCGCCAATGCAGCATCGGATTGATGAACAGCCAGAACCGGGCCTTCCGCCAGCAAATTCAGATTTTTATCGGTGACGACCGTGGCAATTTCGATGATCAAATCGGTATCCGGATCGAGCCCGGTCATTTCCAGATCGATCCAGATGAGGTTGTCAGCATCCTGAGCCATTTTTATTTCCGTTGCGACTTGTAGATTAATAATGTTGCGGCAAATTGTAGCATTAGCTACCCTGTACCGCTAATTGTTAACCCTCTCCACTAATCCGTATCGATGAACACCTTTACAGTCATTTTTTTATTTGCCTTGATTCTTTCCTACAGCGTCCAGTTTTGGTTATCGGCACGGCAAAAATCCCATGTTGCCAAGCGTCGCGATGAAGTACCGGCGGCATTCCGCAATAGAGTGGCATTATCCGCGCATCAAAAAGCCGCCGATTACACTATCGAAAAAAGCAAATTGGGCGATATCGACGGCGGTGTCGGCATGCTGTTCTTACTGTTGTTGACCGTGGGCGGCGGCATTAGTTTGGTATTCGATTTTTGGTCGACTTTCGATCTATCCCCAATGTGGGCGGATTTGATCTCCGTGGCCAGCATTTTCATCTTGATGACGCTGATTGAAATCCCCTTCAGTCTGTATCAAACCTTCGTCATCGAAGACAAATACGGCTTCAACAAAAACACCTTACCTCAGTTCGCCAAGGATCAGCTCATCTCGATAGGCCTGACCCTGGGCATCGGCCTGCCGATTCTGGCTCTGATTTTATGGGTCATGGCCAGCATCGGTAGCCTGTGGTGGCTCTATGCCTGGGCCATCATCCTGTCTTTTTCGCTACTGATGAGTTGGCTGTTCCCTACATTGATTGCGCCGCTGTTCAATAAATTCACCCCCATGCAGGACGGCAGCCTGAAAGACCGCATCAAAAGCCTGCTGGAACGCTGCGGATTTAACAGCCAGGGCATTTTCATCATGGACGGCTCGCGCCGTTCCGGCCATGGCAACGCTTACTTTACCGGCTTGGGCAATAACAAACGCATCGTATTCTTCGACACGCTGGTCAACTCGCTGGACGAAGAAGAACTGGAAGCCGTTTTGGCGCATGAATTGGGCCACTTTAAATGCAAACATGTGATCAAAATGCTGATCGCCTCTTCGGTGATGACCCTGATCAGCTTTGCGGTATTAGGCTGGCTGATCACCCAGGATTGGTTTTTCGACGGCCTTGGCGTAGACACGCACTCCAATGCCGCCGCTTTATTGCTGTTCATGCTGGTATCGCCTGTCTTTACCACCTTCATGCAACCCATTAGCGCTTATTTTCAACGCAAATTCGAATTCGAAGCCGACGAATTCGCTACCCGTCACGCGCAAGGCAGCAAAATGATCAGCGGTTTGGTCAAACTTTATGAAGAAAACGCCAGCACCTTGACACCCGACCCTATTTACTCGGCCTTCCATTACAGCCACCCGCCCGCGGCGATCCGGATTGCCCATATCGAAGAAACAATGCAGTCCGCTTAATGAGCGGCCTGATCGAGGGTTTGGTAATTTCCCATCTCGGCAAAGGTATTGCGGTGGAAGTGGGCGAACAAATCCTCCTCTGCCAAACCCTGCGCAAGCTGGATACGGTAGTGGTGGGCGACCGGGTTTTGCTGTCGCAATCAGCGCCAGACCAGGGCCGCATAGAACAACTGCTGCCTCGGCGCTCGGTGCTGCAACGCCCCAGCCGCGGCGACCGGATCCGACCGGTCGCCGCCAATATCGACACCATTTTCGTGGTGTTCGCCGCCGAACCGGATTGCGACTTTCTATTATTGGATCAATATCTGGCCATCTGCGAAAACTGCAATATCGATGCCTCACTGGTCTTCAACAAAATCGACCTTCCCTGTTCGGAGTCGGTCGAACTGGAGCTGCAAAATTACCTGACCTTGGGCTATGCCTTATACCGGGTCAGCGCCAACAAACAGATTGGCGTCGATATCTTGCGACAGGTTTTATCGACTCAAACCAGCATGTTCGCCGGCCAATCCGGTGTCGGCAAATCTTCGCTGACCAATACCCTGCTGCCGGATAAAACCCTTAAAATCAACGGCGTTTCGGAAACCACCCGCCACGGCCGCCACACCACTACCGCCGCCACGCTGTATCATTTACCCAGCGGCGGCGACTTGATCGACAGCCCTGGGGTGGCGATTTTCGGTTTGGCCGGCTTATCGGAATCGCAACTGGCCTGGGGTTACCGCGAATTTCATCCCTTTGTCGGCAAATGCCGCTTTAACGATTGCCGGCATCTCAACGACAAAGACTGCGCGGTCCGCGCGGCGGCGGAAAACGGCCAAATTCCGCGTAGCCGTTATCAGCGATTTCTAAAACTGAGAGAAAAAATGCCGCCGGCCAATCGCGGTTAATATGCCCCGGACGCGAGAAAGACCATGTTGCAGGATTTTTTATGTATCAACTGATAGCCATTGCCCTGGGCGGTTCCGTGGGCGCCGTAATGCGTTTTCTGGTCGCCAACGGCATTTACGCCGTATTGGGGCGTAGTTTTCCGCACGGTACCTTATTCGTGAACGTGTTCGGTTCGTTGTTGATGGGCTTTCTGACCGAATTGCTGATGCACCGCTTCGCCTTGGCAGTGGAATACCGCGCCGCCATTTTGGTTGGGTTTCTGGGCGCATTTACCACTTTTTCCACCTTTGCACTGGAAACCTTAACCCTGTTCGAGCAAGGCAGCCTGTTAAAAGCCTTTTTGAATATATTTCTCAGCGTGGTGCTGTGCCTGACCGCTTGCTGGGTCGGCGTAATTTGGGGCCGCACGGTTTTTTCGGACAACCAAGCAGCGGGCCTACTTCAGTATCTACCCGCCGCCGGCTTGATTTGCAGTTTTCTCGCGCTATTCACGATCTCGATATTGGCGGAAATCCTGATCAATGGCTTCAATTTGCCCATCGAGACGCGGGCAATATTTTTCGTGGGCTTGCTCGGCTCGTTAACCATAGGTTCAACGTTATGGGCAGGCTTGCACAACCCGACACTTCAAGCGGAATTTCATCACTTGCTTGGCCTGTTTATCCTTAACGCCCTATGCGGGGTAGCGATAATCTGGTCCGGCTCATGGATAGGACATTGGATATGGCAACTCAAACCGTCACCGTAGCCCGCATTTACTTGCGGGAAGGCGAACACCAGCTAGCCACCCTGATCAAACTGCTGCACGACGAGGAAAAAGTCTCCGGCGTCACCGTGTTGCGCGGCATCGAAGGTTTCGGCCCCGACGGCAAAATCCATCTGGCCTCGTTACTGGACCTGTCGCTGGATTTACCTCTGATCGTGGAGTTTTACGATGACCCGGAGCGGGTGGAGACGATCTTGCGGCATCTGGAAACCCATATGGGATTGTCGCACGTCGTCACCTGGCCCGCCCAAGGCCGTTTGCACAACCGTTGACAGGCATCAACCCGGCGGCCAAGCCATGCGCCTGCCGCCCATGACATGTAAATGCAAGTGATGCACGGTCTGCCCGCCGTCGTCGTTACAGTTAAACACCGCCCGATACCCCGATTCCGCAACGCCGTGCTCTTCCGCGATACAGGCGGCGATTTTGAGCATATGCCCTCCCAGGGCGGCTTCCCGTAGGGCATTCAAATTGGCAATGTGCAGCTTGGGCACCACCAACACGTGCATGGGGGCTTGCGGGTTAATGTCCTTGAAAGCCAACACTTTTTCATCCTCGAACACCACATCCGGTTTAATTTCGCCGTTTACCATTTTGCAAAACAAACAATCCGTCATAGCAACTCCTAAAATTTATACATTGCATTACTCGATATCAAACGCCGCATCTAGCACGCTAACACGGCCGCAGCACAAATTCCAACCCACCCCGGCAAATCCCGTTAAAATTCGCCGAAAAATTTTGAACCCTCCATTAACCCAAGGTTTTATATCCCATGAGAATTTTGATCGTCGGCAGCGGCGGCCGTGAGCACGCCCTGGCCTGGAAAGCCAAACAATCCGCACACGTCAGCCAGGTTTTCGTCGCCCCCGGAAATGCCGGTACCGCATTGGAAACCGGCGTGGAAAACGTCGCCATCCAGGCGGATGATATTGCCGGCTTGTTAAATTTCGCCCAAGCCCGCGACATCGGCTTGACCATCATAGGCCCGGAAGCACCCTTGGTCAAAGGTGTGGTGGACGCCTTCAATGCCGCTGGCCTGCCCTGCTTCGGCCCCACCGCGCAAGCGGCGCAACTGGAAGGCTCCAAATCGTTCTGCAAGGATTTCATGGCCCGCCACGGCATCCCCACCGCCGACTATCAAACCTTTACCGATACAGAGCAAGCGATCGCCTATATTCAGCGCAAAGGCGCCCCGATAGTGGTCAAAGCCGACGGCTTGGCGGCCGGCAAGGGCGTCATCGTCGCCCAAACCGAACAACAAGCCATAGACGCCGTGCTGGACATGTTGTCCGGCAACAGTTTCGGCGAAGCCGGCCACCGGGTGGTGATCGAAGAGTTTTTGGCCGGCGAGGAAGCCAGCTTCATCGTCATCGCCGACGGCCTGCACGCCCTGCCGATGGCCACCTCGCAGGACCACAAAGCCCGCGACAACGGCGACCAAGGCCCCAACACCGGCGGCATGGGCGCTTACTCCCCTGCCCCCATCGTCACCCCGGAAATACATCAACGGGTGATGGACGAAGTCATTAACCCCACGCTTAAAGGCATGCGCGATGACGGCAACGAATACACCGGTTTTTTATATGCAGGCTTGATGATAGGCAAAAACGGCAGCATCAAAGTGTTGGAATACAACTGCCGATTCGGCGACCCGGAAACTCAGCCCATCATGATGCGCTTGAAAAGCGACTTGGTTGAACTCTGCCAGGCGGCCCTCGACAAAACCCTGGATCAAACCGGCACCGAATGGGACGAACGCCCGGCCCTGGGCGTGGTATTGGCGGCGGGCGGCTATCCGGACGACTACGCCAAAGGCCGTGTCATCAGCGGTTTGCCCGCCCAGGAAAACGAGGATTACAAAGTGTTTCACGCCGGCACCCAACAACAAGACTCTGAAGTCGTCACCGCCGGCGGCCGGGTGTTATGCGCCTGCGCCTTGGGCGATACGATAGCGCAAGCCCAGCACAAGGCTTATCGGTTATGCCGACAAATCGACTGGCAGGATATGTATTACCGCACCGATATTGGTTTTAAAGCCATTGACTGAATGTCCGGCATCCCGTGCATTTGCTTTCCCGCTACAATTTGCTTCCGTATAGACGCTCCAGCGGAATCGTTTTTTTGATATGGCTCTGAAAAAACAGAGCCATAAATTCATTGATATTGGACGTTAGTACGTTTTACCGTGACCTTGCGCTGTAAGAAAATACTTACAGCGCAAAGCAAAAAAACTTACACTTACCCCCGCGGCTAACGCTGCATTTATAATTAAGTAGCCGTTTTTTCGTCAAGCTCGCCTAAAGCAGTAAAACCAAAAGTCGTAAAACGCATTGAATAATTCACCCCTGTCCCGACTGCAAAACCAAAACAAGTACCATCTCTGGCTGGCTGCCGTCGTTTTGGCGGTATGCATGACATTGCCCATTGTAGCGGGCATGAATTTACTTTCGGAAGGCCGGGTAACCGCCCATTATCTGCTGACCGGACTGGTCGCCTCCATTGCCGCGGCGTCGGTCATCAGCGGTTTGATTATTTATTTTTTGGCCACGCTGGCGCAAATGCAGCTAGACAACCAGCATCTGAACAATATTATCAGCGCCTGCCCGATACCGATCGCCCTGAACGATGATGCAAATAATATCCTGCTGATCAACCCCGAGTTCACCAAAGTATTCGGGTATAGCCGAGACGACATACCCAATTTGCAGGCTTGGTGGCCAAAGGCTTATCCCGATGCCGATTATCGGCAATGGGTGGCTGATACGTGGCAATCGCATTTAGACGCCATGCTCGCCAATGCCGGCGCTTTCGAGCCGCTCGAAGTCAAAATCTGCTGTAAAAATGGCGATGTCAAAACCATACTTGCCACCGCCACGCCTCTGGAACCTGCTTATCAAGACTTTCATTTGGTGGTGCTGTACGACATTACCGAAAAAGCGCGCGCATCGGAGGCCTTGCGGGAATCTCACACTATTTTACAATCGATTATCGAAACCATTCCGATGCGGATATTCTGGAAAGACCTGAATTCGCGTTATCTGGGCTGTAACACCGCCTTCGCGAACGACGGCGGCGAGCAAGATCCAGCAGGGGTCATCGGCAAACTGGATTCGGAACTCACTTGGCAAGACCAGGCGGAATTGTACCGGCTTGACGACCAAAACGTCATACGAACCGGCGTTAGCAAACTCGCATACGATGAACCGCAGACAACGCCGGCCGGCCAAACCATCTGGTTACGCACTTCCAAAACCCCGTTGCGCGACAATCAGGCCAACGTGATCGGCGTGTTGGGCGTTTACGCGGACATTACCGAACGCAAACGGATAGAACACGAACTGTGGCTGGCGAAAACCATGCTGGATAAAAGCAACACGGCATTTTTCAGAATCGATGCAGCGGGTAAAATCCGCTATGTTAACGACTATGCCTGCCGCTCGCTGGGCTATACGCCCGACGAATTGATCGGCATGCGGCCTTGGGATTTCGATCCCGATTTCTCCGCTTCGATGTGGCCCGAAGTTTGGCAAACGCTACGGAACAGCAAAACCTTTCATCGGGAAGCCCGCCACCGCCGTAAAGACGGCAGTCTGTTTGACGTGGATATAACCGCCCACTACATTGCCTACCTTGACGAAGAGTTCAGCTTTACTTTTGTCCAGGACATTAGCGAACGCAAGCGTATTGAAACAGCCTTACACCAAAAGGAAGGTTACCAACGCGCGTTGCTGGATAATTTCCCATTCGAAGTTTGGCTAAAGGATCCGGACAGCCGGTTTCTGGCCGTCAACAGGCTGTTTGCCAATACCTTTGGCGCACCGCACCCGGACGCATTGATCGGCAAGTCGGACTACGACATCGCCGAAAAGCCCCTGGCCAATGCCTATCGAGCCGACGACAGGGCCGTCATGACGGCCCGGCAACAAAAAATAACCGAGGAACAGGTTGAGAACACTGGCACAAAAAAATGGGTAGAGACGTTCAAGGCGCCGGTCATCGACGACAATGGGGGGCTTTTGGGCACCGTCGGCTTTTCCCGCGACATCACGGACCGTAAACGTATCGAAACCCAATTACGGATTGCCGCCACGGCTTTCGAAGCGCAGGAAGGCATGGTCATCACCAATGCCGAGACCGTTATCCTGAACATCAATCGCTCATTTACCGAATTAACGGGATTCACGCCGGAAGACGTGGTCGGCCGCAAAATGAATGTATTGAAATCCGGCATTCACGACATCGCCTTCTACGATGACCTGTGGGCCATCGTTGCGCAATCAGGATACTGGCAGGGGGAAATTTGGAACCGCCGCAAAAACGGCGACCTGTACCTGGAATGGCTCACTATTACCGCCGTCAAGGACCAGGCCGGCACCGTCACGCATTATGTCGGTACCATGCTCGACATCACGGCCCGCAAGGAAAAAGAAGAGGCGGTCAAACACTTGGCTCATTTTGACGTCCTGACGGATTTGCCCAATCGTATCCTGCTCACCGACCGCCTGCAGCAGGCCCTGGCCTTGGTCCGCCGGGAAAAGGCCAAATTGGCCCTCATGTTTTTGGATCTGGATAAGTTCAAACCCGTCAACGACAATTTGGGCCACGGTATTGGCGATCTGTTGCTGCGCGAAGTGGCCAAGCGCCTACAAACCTGCATCAAGCGCGAAACCGACACCGTGGCCCGGCTTGGCGGGGACGAGTTTGTGATTTTGCTCTCCCATATCGAACATGCGCAAGAAGCCGCATGGGTAGCGGAAAAGGTGGTGCAGACCCTCAACCAGCCGTTTGAAATCGAGCGGCACACCATCGGCATCTCGACCAGCATAGGTATCGCGCTTTACCCCTCGCATGGGGTCGACTCCAAAACTTTGCTAAAAAGGGCCGATAACGCCATGTACCAAGCCAAGGAAGCCGGACGGAGCTGCTTCAAATTTTTTCAGGAACCCAACAAATTGACGCCCCCGCCACCCGATTGCGCGGCCGCGGATTAACGCCCCGTCCATCGCCAGGGTCACCATAAGGGTATCCAAGCCGAAATACGCATGCCCGCCCCGGGTTGCGAGTCCAGCGAGACTTCGCCGGCCAAGGATCTGATGCGCTCCTTTATGCCGCGCAAACCGAAGCCGCGAGTCAGGTTTTGCAGATCGCAACCCCGGCCGTCGTCAGCCACATGCAACAATAATTTATTTTCGGCGGGCTGCACGCGCAGCTCAATCGAAACCTGCCGGGCATCGGCATGACGGACCACATTGGTCAGGCATTCCTGTATCACTCTAAAAACTTGCCGGGCGATATTTTTGTCCAGCCCGTCCACTGCATCGCTGCAGACGATGCTTAATTTCAGACCGGGATTGCGTTCCGACCAATGATTGACCATTTCCTCCAATGTCGCCTTTAAACCCAATTCGGTTAAAACCAGCGGGTGTAATTGCTGCATCATCGAGCGCAAAACCAAGGTCAAATGATCGCAAATACCGCTGATGGTGGCGGTAATTTTGCCTACATCGGCGTTAGGCCTGGAAGCCGTGACGGCCATGACCTTGATGGCCGTCAAGGATTGCCCGAATTCGTCGTGCAGTTCCTGGGATAAATGCTGGCGTTCTTCTTCCTGAATGGCCAACGAGTGCTGGGTAAGATCGCTATTTTCCTGGCGGGTTTTTTCCAACTCTACCGTCATATGATTGACCGCTTTGGCGATATTGTCGAATTCCTCGGTGGAAAAGGCCGGCAGCTGGTGTTTGTAATGCCCCGTTTCAATTATGCGCAGCGCATCGACAATCACACCGATGGCTTTCAAAGACTTATTCAGTACCAGATTGACCACTAAAAAACTCAACAGCGTCAACAGCGACAGGGAGCTAAAAAAGCCCACACTCTCCTGCCAGACTTCCGTGATTTCATCCAAGGGCTGGGCTTCGATGATCAGTGTCAAAGCCTTGCCGTCTTGCGTATTGATGCGATGTTCTACTTTGGGATAGTCGCCGGTGACCGCGCGAATGAACCACGCCGGCGGCATGTCTTCCGGATGGCTGGGTTGTTGTTCGCCGGTAAAATGCACCAACTGACCGTCCGGCTTTTGCAATTGCATGCTCAGATGGCGGGTTTGGCGCAGAGTCCGAAACCGGGATAAATCCTCGGCGCTTTGCAACGATGAGGCATCGGCCATACCCAGGGTAACCAGCTGTAAAGCCAAGTGAATCGAGGCTTCGACCTCTTTTTCGACCGACTGTCTGGCCTGCCAAATCGCGATTGCCCCACCCAGCAGTAAAATACACAGCGACGATAAGAGGATACGAAAGATAATCTGATAGCGCAGACTCATAAAAACCGGCCGAAGATAAACCCGACATTATCGTCAGCTATCGGCCTGGCGGCCACAGGAAAAATTCTTTTTATGCGCGAAAAATTGGGGTGGATACCGGCAACGGCCGGTATCCAGGCGTGACGGTCAGATTTTAGCTGTCCGTTGTTTCAAATAGTCGGCAAACTCGGCTTTGATTTCCGGATGCAACAAACCGTATTCGACATTGGCCAGCAGGAACCCGAATTTGGAGCCGCAATCATAACGGTTGCCTTTAAATTCGTAGGACAAGACCTGTTCGTCTAGCATCAAGGCCGCAATGGCGTCGGTCAACTGAATTTCGCCGCCCGCGCCGCGGCCGGTGGTTTCGATTTTCTCGAAAATGGCCGGCGTCAGAATATAACGGCCAACCACGGCAATATTGGACGGCGCCACTTCCGGTTTGGGTTTTTCGACGATCGATTTCAACTGTCCGACGCCGGGCGCGGTTTCGACGTGTTCGACGATACCGTATTTATGGGTTTCCTTAGGATCGACCCGCTCGACACCCAAAATGCTGCTCTGTTGCTGCTCGAACAATTCCACCATTTGTTTCATGCAGCCGCGGCTGCCGTCTTCAATCAAATCGTCCGGTAAAATCACCGCAAACGGCTCATTGCCGACAATCGGTTTGGCGCAATGCACCGCATGCCCCAGGCCCAAGGCTTCGGCCTGACGCACGAATACGCAGGACACATGCGGCGGCAGCAATTCGCGCAACATTTTCAACAATTCGGTTTTACCGCTTTTTTCCAGCTCTTTTTCCAGTTCGTAGGATTTATCGAAATGATTAGGAATCGAATCCTTGTTGCGGCCGGTAACGAAAATCATGGTGTCGATGCCGGCAGCGACGGCCTCTTCGACGGCATATTGAATCAGGGGCTTATCGACAACCGGCAGCATCTCCTTGGCCACGGCTTTAGTGGCGGGCAGCGAACGGGTGCCAAGTCCGGCAACGGGAAAAACGGCTTTGGTAACTTTTTTGGTCATAATAGCTCTTTGAGTTGGGTTTTTATTTTGACGAATCCATACTGAGGGCCTAACCTTATGCAAGACTTAAATTAAGCTGCAGAAGTATCTGTATTTTAGGCCATAATAGTTAATAATTTCATCCCTCCGCACGAGATATTGTAATGACACGAATGTTGGCGACGCTCATCCTGGCGTCCATTCCCCTGAAGTTTGCTTTTGCCGAAGACCTGATGGAAATTTATCGCTTGGCCGTGCAAAACGATCCCGAATTTAAGATCAGCGATATTAATCAATCGGCTACCGGCGAAATCAAGTCCCAGAGCATAGCGCAAATGCTGCCCAAGGTGGGGCTGGCGGCCAGCAGCACCTGGAACCGCCTGAACAATGAAAAGCAAAGCTTTTTGGGCACGGGTTTACAGCACTATTTAGATAACTTACTGAGTGTCAACCTGACCCAGCCGGTATTCAACTGGAGCCATTGGGTGCAACTGGATCAGGCGGACAATAAAATTGCCCAAGCGGAGGCGCAATTTCAGGCCAAGCAACAAGAGCTGATGACCCGTACCGTGGAAGCTTATTTCAATGTATTGGCGGCCGAGGATAATCTGGAATTCGTGATGGCGGAAAAAAAATCCATCGAAAAACAACTGGAGCAAGCCAAGCAACGCTTCGATGTGGGCATTATTGCCATTACCGATGTATACGAAGCCCAAGCCGGGTTCGACCGCTCCCTGGCCGCGGTTATCGAGGCCGAAAACCTACTGGATAACCGCAAGGAAGCCTTGCGGGAAATCATCGGCGACAATGCCGCGGATTTAAAAAAACTGCCCGAGGAGATTCCGTTGAGCCCCCCCAGCCCGGCCGACATAGCCGCCTGGGCCAATACCGCCGAAAGCAATAACTTTTCGATTGTGGCGCAAGTCAATCAGGCGGAGTTCATCCGCAAAAATATCGAGCTGCAGCAAGCCAAGCATTTACCGACCCTGGACATTGTCGCGCAATACCGGCAATCCGATAACGGCAACCAGTTCGGTTTCCGCGGCGACAACGAAAGTGTCGGCTTGCAATTCAACCTCCCCTTGTTCGAGGGCGGCGGCACCGTGTCCCGCACCCGGCAGGCGGAATTCGAATACGAGGCGGCCAAGGAAGAGTTGACCAAAGTCAAACGCAGCGTTACCCGCGGCGTTAAAGACGCCTACCGCGGCGTGCTGTCCAGCATCGATCAGGTCAAGGCCCTCAAATCAACCACCGCATCCGGCCAATTGGCGGTCGAAGCCGCGGAAGCCGGCCTGGAAGTCGGCACCCGCACCATGGTCGACGTGCTGGCCATTCAACGCAACCTGTACAAGGCCAAAAGCGACTATGCCCAAGGCCGCTATAACTATTTGATCAACGGCATTAAGCTCAAACAGACCGCCGGCAGTTTAAGCGAACAGGACTTACTGCAAATCAACGAATACCTGAAAAACTAGAACCTTGCGCAGCCCCGCATACGCACCTATTGACACCTGATCGGAGATAATCATGAAAAAACCCATGGCTTTCTGCTTACTGTTATTGCCTGTCGGCGCGACGGCCCAAAACATGCCGATGACGGAAGCGCAAATGCAACAAATGATGCAACAGGCGCAAAGCATGCAAAACTGTATGGCTAACATTGATCAAAGCGAAATGGAGGCTTTTCAACACAAAGCCGAAGCCATGGATGCCGAAGTCAAAGCGCTTTGCGCGGAAGGGAAACGCGATGAAGCCATGGCGCGCGCGATGGCTTTCGGCAAGGAAACCGCGCAAAGCACACTGATGCAGGATATGAAAAAATGCGGCGAAGGCATGAAAAACCTGATGCCGAACTTGCCCAAAACCGCGCAAGCCCCCGACGAAGGCGGAAAACCCCGGCATATTTGCGATGAATAGCGGTTCAAAAACCGGAGAGATAGCCGCCAACGGTCAAGTTAATTTTGGTAATTTAAAGCCGGAAACAATCCGGATTGGTTAATCACAAAAAATGACCTGATTAGCAAGCCCCTTCAGCTAACTCAAAGGTAAGCCGCGCAAATCGTCGTTTCGGCGGGGACTGCCGAAATCCGGACTGCATGAATGGCTCGAAGATACCCTCCTTGGCACTGGATGCCCGCATCCCCCCGTTCAAGCCGGGGGCAGGCTCTGCGGGGCATGACGGAGTTTTTGGTTTTGCCGATGCATCTTGCTAATCAGGAAAAAGATTTACTGAATACAACCGTATTCGATTAAGCGCGTGCGGATGGTTTCCGTCCGTTTCGATAAATAGCTATGGCGAGAGCGCATCGGCTGCCGTTATGTCAGCGGCTTTGCGCATCATCCGGCACAAAGCCGGCGGGCGGTTTGATTGATCCGGCGGCATTGCCGGCTTGCCGTCCTTGCAGCAATAAAGCCCGAATCCGTTCGCCTTCCGCTCGGCGCAGTTTTTCCTGTTCGGCGTTACGTTGTTCCGCTACCTGTTTGGCGTTCTGTTCCTGGCGGCCGTGCCAAATATCGGCGACGATCCGCGCGCCCAAACTACCTAGAAAAACGCCAACAGCAATTTGCAGTATCAATTTCATGAAGTTCGGCGCCATGGCTTGAATTAAAAAGCCGCTTAAGAAAATGTCCTTAAGCGGCCGGTTTTAAGCGGGTTCCTTACCATCAAGCAGGGAACCAAGCATACAATCGATTATTTAAGGAACAGCGGGGCCGCCCGCGCCAATATCAACGGCTATTTCATCTTCGCCGCCAACCGCGCAAAGCGGATGCGCCCAACCGCTGGTTTGGTCATAGACAATACCGTCGGTACCGCCGGGCCCCACGCCGCCGGGCACATGATCCAAACCTAATGCGGACCGGGTTCTCCAGGCAATATTATGGTCGGCGCAGGAAGAATCGCCGCTGACGCCGAGGGCGCCCAACAGTTTTCCGGACCCATCATAGAGCGCCAGACCGCCGCCGAACACATTAACCCCGCCTATTTTTTCCCCCACTAAAGGGTCGTTATGTTGGCCGTAATTTTTAGAAGGTCCTTTGTAGGCGGCTCCGGTATCGACCGGATTACTGAACTGCAGGCCGAACAAACTGCCGCCGGGTTGGGTAGCTGTATAAAGATTAGCGGTCGACAATGCCAGGCCGGGAAGACTAAAAGCGTTAGCCGTATTGGCTTTCTGGGCGGAAATCACCCGGCTGCCGGGCCATTGGTCGCCGCGGTTGCCGCCGGTAAATGCCACCGCGCAGACGATACCGTCTCTATCCACGATGCTGCCCCACATGTCCAAATTGAAACCGCCGTTCGCCGCCGCCCTGGCACCGGTTAAAGCGGCTTTCAAAGCCGCATGGCCGGGCAAGGCCGAGCATCGCGAAGACGCCGAATTCGATTTTTGCGAATGGTCCGAATCGGCAAAAGCCGCGTTCGACGTTACCGCCAAACAGCCTAAAAGCGCCAAATTTATCATTGATTTTTTCATGAGTATTCTTTCTCCGCTATTTATGATTATTTAACCCGATCGCTATACAAACCCCTAGCTCCCAATCCCCGGGCAGCTGGATTCTATCCGTTAACCCTAAAATAGGTCAATCGTTCCAATACGCGATTAATCAAGACCCTAAATAAAAAAACATGAGGGAACTCAAACTTTTTTTGCATTTGGCTCAACGCAGACTAAAACCAAATCCGCATCAGCGCGGCGGCAAACAAGCCCGCCGCCACATCGTCCAGCATAATGCCGAACCCGCCCTCGACATGCCTATCCAGCCATTTGATGGGCCAGGGTTTTACAATGTCGAAGAATCTGAACAAAGCAAAGCCCGCCAAAAGACTTTGCCAGGAAAAAGGCAGCCAGCACATGGTGATTAAAAAACCGGCGATTTCATCCCACACAATGCCGCCATAATCGTGTACTTGCAACTTTTGCGCGGCCCTATCGCAAATCGCTATTCCGGCCAATATGCTGGTTACGGTAACCGCCAAATAAACCCAAACCGGACTTTGAATCAACAGCAGATAGATGGGTATGGCCGCAAGCGTACCCATGGTACCCGGCATTGTTTTACTCAGGCCGGAGCCGAAACCGAACGCCAATAATAAAACCGGGTCTTTGACGATTTGCGCCGCGCTCAAACGGGCGTTGCCGTAGTATTCTCTAAGAAAAATGCTCAAAGCCTTTCGCCTCGAAGGTTTCGGTTTTACCGGCCCGCAACATACGCAAGCCCGGTTCCGCCTCGATCGCGCCGACGTAATGGCAGCCCGCGGGTAGTTTGGGAACCGACTCGGCGGGAACGGTGAAACACAATTCGTAATCGTCCCCCGCCGTGAGGGGCATTTGCCAATCCTGCGTTATTTCGATGTATTGGCGTACCTGCGCGGACAGCGGCAGCCGCTCCCAATCCAGATAGGCACCGACTCGGCTTTGCTCCAGAACATGCCCCAAGTCGGCGGCCAAGCCATCGGAAATATCGATACAGGCATGGGCCAACTCACGTAGCGCAATGCCTTCGGCGATGCGCGGCTCGGGCTGGTTAAAACAGCGTAACGGCAATGCCGGCTCAGCGCAGGCAAAGCCTTGCTTGATCTTCAAACCCAAGCCGGCATTGCCCAATTGGCCGGTGACAAAAATCAGATCGCCGGCTTTCGCCGCGGAACGCAACAACGCCTTGCCCGCCGGCACGGCCCCCATGGCTTGCACCGTCAAGCTCAAGGGTCCCGCAGTGGTATCGCCGCCGATCAGATCGACGCGATGCCGGCGGGCCAAGCCGAGAAAGCCGTCGGCAAACGCCTGCAACCAGGTTGCGTCGGCTTTCGGTAGCGTCAGGGCCAGGGTGACCGCAAACGGTTCCGCGCCCATGGCCGCCAAATCGCTTAAATTGACCGCCAGCAATTTGTGCCCTAACAGATAGGGATCGGCGTCGGCGAAAAAATGCACGTTTTCCACCATGGTATCGGTGGTGACGGCTAGTTGATAACCGGCCGGCAAATTCAGCAAGGCGCAATCGTCGCCTATGCCCAACTGCGTAAACGAATGTTGCGGCGCATGCACCGCAAAAAAGCGTTTAATCAGATCGAATTCGGCCAAAGCCATTAGCGTTGCGGCTTGGCCTGTTTGGCGGCGATTTCGACGGCGCGGTGTTTTTGCGACACCTTATCGAGTATGCCGTTGATATATTTATGGCTGCCTTCCGCGCCGAAATCCTTGGCCAGATTGACGCCCTCGTTGATGATGACCTTGTAGGGAGTTTCCAAGCGGTTGATCAATTCATAAGCGCCGATGCGTAGGATGGCCCGCTCGACAGGGTCGATTTTTTCCACCGGCCGATCGACGAACTCCGCCAGCGCGGCATCGAGTTCCGCCAGTTGTTTGGGAACGCCGTGAAACAACTCGCTGAAATAGGATTTCTGCGCGCCTTTTAAATGCTCTTCTTCCAGAAAATAGCTTTCGATGCGGCTCAGGCTCTCGCCGCTCATCTGCCACTGGTACAAGGCTTGTACCGCGCACTTGCGGGCATTGGTTTTTGCTTGACTCATTAAACGCCCTGGTTGTGGTCAATGAAGGCGTTGAACAGACTCACCATCTCGATGGCTGACAACGCGGCTTCCGCGCCCTTGTTACCGGCCTTGGTGCCGGCGCGCTCGATGGCTTGTTCTATGCTGTCCACGGTCAACACGCCGAAACTGACCGGAATATCGTATTGCAGCGCTACATGGGCAATGCCTTTCACGCATTCGCCGGCCACGTATTCGAAATGCGGGGTACCGCCGCGAATCACCGCGCCCAGGGCGATAATCGCATCGTATTTTTGGCTGGCCGCAACCCGCTGCACCACCATGGGCAACTCGAACGCGCCCGGGGCCTTCACCAGGGTAATATCATTTTTGTCGGCGCCGTGGCGCACCAGAGCATCGATGGCCCCGGCTTCCAGCTGTTCGACGATAAAACTGTTGAAACGCGAGGAGACGATACAAAACTTGCCGCCTTGGGCGGAAAAATGACCTTCCAGAGTAGTGACTGCTGTCATAGAATTACCTTCGTTAATGGTTTAAATACTGTCGATAGCTTGCCGGCTTGCTTAAACGGCGGTGTCGATATGCTCGACCACTTCCAAATCGAAACCCGACAAACCGATATATTTTTTCTGCGTGCCCATGACTTTCAGGCGCCGCACGCCCAAGTCGGACAAGATCCGCGACCCCGTGCCGGTGGTGCGCCAATCGGCATCGGCGCTTAAATCCCGGCTGTTTTTAATGCCGTGGTCCTGCATTTGATAAGCGTGAATCAGTTCCACCAAGGCCTTGTTATCTTCTTTCTGGCGAATGATCACCAACACGCCGCGCCCGGCTTCGGCGATTTTTTTCATGGCTTCGCGCACCGGCAAACTGCAATCGCTGCGCTGCGAGAAGAACAGGTCGTCGATCAGATTACGCGCATGCACCCTGACCAGCACCGGCTGGTCGCCGGCCACGTCGCCCATCACCAGGGCCAGATGCACGTTATCGTCGTTTCTATCCTGATAGGCGTACAACCTAAAATCGCCGAACTCGGTCGGATAGGCGCATTCGCTGATGCGTTCCAGCGTGTTTTCGTGCTTGATCCGGTAATGGATCAAATCGGCGATGGTGCCGATTTTCAAATTATGTTGCTCGGCAAAGGCTTCCAGATCCGGACGCCGCGCCATCGAGCCGTCGTCGTTCAAAATTTCCACGATCACCGCCGCCGGCTCGACGCCCGCCAGCCGGGCCAAATCGCAACCCGCTTCGGTATGGCCGGCCCGGTTCAACACACCGCCGGCCTGCGCCATCAACGGAAAAATGTGTCCGGGTTGCACCAGATCGCTGGGCTGGGCGGCCTTGGCCACCGCCGCCTGTATCGTCAACGCTCTATCGGCGGCTGAAATCCCGGTAGTGACGCCCTCGGCGGCTTCGATCGACACGGTAAAGTTGGTGGTGTACGGGGTTTTATTGTCGTTCACCATCAACGGCAAGCGCAATTGTTGGCAGCGTTCGCGGGTCAGGGTCAGGCAAATCAAGCCACGGCCGTACTTGGCCATGAAATTGACGTCTTCCGGACGGGTAAACGCCGCCGCCATCAACAAATCGCCTTCGTTCTCGCGGTCTTCATCGTCCATGATGATGACCATTTTGCCTTGGCGCAAATCCTCAATGATTTCTTCTATGCTATTCATTTAATAAAGCCGCTGTTTTGTAATAAGGCTTCGGTGATGCCGGTTTGGCATTGCGCCGCCGCGTCGCCCTGCATCAGGCGTTCCATATAGCGGGCCAGCAGATCCGCTTCCAGATTCACCTCGGAACCGACTTCGGTGCCGCCCAGAGTGGTTTCCTTCAAGGTATGCGGCACGATGTTGACCGAAAAATACGCCCCGTCGACCGCATTGACCGTTAAGCTGATGCCGTCGATGCAGATCGAGCCTTTCTCGGCGATATATTTGGCTAAGCTATCAGGCGCTTTAAATTTAAAGCGTATGGAACGGCCGTCCGCCTGTTTTTCCACCACTTTGCCGATACCGTCCACATGGCCGCTGACGATGTGGCCGCCCAAGCGGGTGGATGGGGTCAACGCCAATTCCAGATTCACCGGCATGCCGGGTTTGGCGGATTTTAACGTGGTGCGGGATAAGGTTTCGTTGGAAACGTCGGCGCAGAAGTAATGCCGGCCCAACTCCACCGCCGTCAGGCAGACGCCGTTGACGGCGATACTGTCGCCCAACGCGCAATCGGCCAGCGACAATTTGCCGGTATCGATTCGCAAACGGCAATCGCCGCCGCGCGGCTGAATGGCGTCAATACTGCCGACCGCCAGGATAATGCCAGTAAACATCGTTTTCCTCTGCGAGTTATCGCGACAACGTCAGACGCAGATCGGGCCCGACCTGTCTGACAGCGTTAAATTTAAACGGCTTTTTAGCCGCCATGCTTTGCAATTGCGAAAAATGAAACAGACCGCGGGCTTGGTCCCCCAGCGCGCAAGGGGCAACATATAGCAGCCATTCGTCCACCAAGCCCGTGTCCAGCAAGGCGCCGTTCAAGGCGGCGCCGGCTTCTATCCAAACCGTATTGATTTGCTGTTGCGCCAACAGTTTGAAAGCCTCGCTCAAATCGACCCGGCCCATTCGGCGGCCCACCTGCCAGACCCTGCAACCGGCATCCCGCAAGCGCAATTGTTTGGCAGGGTCGTCATGGCACGTGATTACCCAAGTTTCGCCGGGCAGTTGCAGCATTTTAGCGTTAAGCGGCATGCGCAGATTCGAATCCAAAACCACCCTGACCGGCTGTTTGACGGCAAAATCCACCCGGGCATTCAGGGACGGATCATCGGCCAGCACGGTATCGATACCGGTAACGATGGCGCTGCTTTCGGCCCGAAAATTTTGCACATCCCGCCGAGCCTGTTCCGAAGTAATCCATCGGCTTTCGCCGTTGGCCAGCGCGGTGCGGCCGTCCAGGCTCATGGCTAATTTGCTGCGCGCGAACGGCAGGCCGGTCAGCATGCGCTTGATGAAGCCGCGATTCAATTGCTCGGCCTCGGCTTGCAACAAGCCGCAGCTGACGTCGATGCCGGCGTCACGCATTTTCCGCAAACCCTTCCCCGCCACCAGCGGATTGGGATCCTGCATGGCCACCACTACACGGCCGACGCCGGCCTCGATCAGAGCATCGCAACAGGGACCGGTGCGGCCGTGGTGGCTGCAAGGTTCCAGAGTGACATAAGCGGTCGCACCCCGGGCCCGAGTCCGGTCGGCCAGTTTCGCCAAGGCGTCGACTTCGGCATGAGCCCGCCCGGCTTGCGCATGCCAGCCTTCGGCCAGAATTTGCCCGTCTTTCACCAACACACAACCGACCCGCGGATTGGGGTCGGTGGTGTAAAACCCGTTCCTGGCCAGCCGCAGAGCCCCGGCCATAAAGCCGGCATCATCCGCGACAGTCATGTATTCCGCAGTTTTTCTATCATGTCGGTAAATTCGCTGACATCCTGAAAGCTGCGGTAAACCGAGGCAAACCGCACGAAGGCGACATGGTCCAACGCACTCAATTCCTTCATGACCAATTCGCCGAGTTCATTGGCATGAATTTCCCGCTCGCCTTTACCGACCAAGATTTTTTTGATGCGGTTAATCGCCGCCTCCACGGCGTCGACATTCACCGGACGCTTTTCCAGGGCCCGTTGCATGCCGGCGCGTAATTTGGCTTCGTTAAAGGCTTCCCTGGCCCCGTTGCGTTTGATGATGCGCGGCAGCGTCAACTCCACCACTTCGAAGGTGGTGAAGCGCTCCTTGCAGGCCACGCATTCGCGGCGGCGCTTGACCTGGTCGCCCTCATCGGCCAAACGGGTATCGATGACCCGGGTATCTTGTGCTGAGCAAAAAGGACAACGCATTTGATAAAGTGGCTTAAAGCCAAGCTATTGTAAGGCCGGGCATTTTATTACAGATTGGTTTTTTAATAAAATCGCCGACTTACCCGCCGGCATGCATGGGCAGTATGCCGTCCGCCACCGAACGTATATGCACGTCGCGTTGCGGGAACGGAATCTCGATCCGATGCGCCTGCAAGGCGGCATAAAACTTTTTATGCAACTCATGGGTGACGGGGATCCTATCCCCTAACTCGCGCACAAATACACGGACCGTAAAATCCAGCGAATTTTCGCCAAAACTCATGAAACTGATAGAGGGTTCGGGCTCCTTAAGAACGGATTTAACCGAATTGACCACATCTTTTAACACCTGCTCGACCAGTTGCACATCGCTGCCATAGGCCACACCGACCACCACCACCACCCGGGTAACCGTATCCGTCAAGGTCCAGTTTACCAGCCGCTCGGTAATGATGTTTTTATTCGGCACCACCAGCTCCTTCATGTCCCAATCGATGATATGGGTGGCGCGCATCTGAATTCTACAGACCCGGCCGGTGACATCGCCCACCGTTACGGTATCGCCCACCCGGATCGGCCGCTCGAACAGTAAAATGATCCCGGACACCAGATTGGCGAAAATTTCCTGCAAGCCGAAACCCAAACCCACGCTAAGGGCCGCCACCAGCCATTGCACCTGCGACCAACTGCCGCCCAACTCATTGGCGATGGCCAAAAAGGCGATGCTGACCAACAAATAGCGCACCAATTGAATCAAGGCGTAGCGGCTGCCGGCGGTCATGGCGAATCTGCCCGCGGACAGCAAATCGACCAGACCGGGAAAATTACTGACAAACACCACGGTTAGGCCGATATAGAAAAAACAAAACAATAGGTTAATCAGGGTTATCCGGATGACGGTTTCCTTGCCATCGATCGTATCGCTATATTGCCAAAGCTCGATACGATCGAAAATGGAAAAAGCCGGTAAAATGTCCTTCCATATCATCCAGGCGCCTACGGTCAACATCACCGCAATCAGGGTCGTCAATAATTTGTTGCTTTGCTCGTTAATCTTGGAAAGGTCCAACAGGGTTTCTTCCGGCACATACGCCCCTTCCGCGCCGGTATTGACATTGGCCTGATCGGCCTGCTTGCGTTTTTGCCGGGCATTTTGCAAAGCCAGCTGGCGTTTGGTCACCGTCAACCAACGCAATACCAAGGCATGAAATAACGCCGTGGCGAATACCAGCCGCAGGGTAACGACCAACTTGTTTTCCAACTCCAACGCGCTTTGGTAATAGCCCATCACCGCAAAACCGATCACCACCCAGGGCGCCAAGGCGGCCACCAGATACCAGACATAGCGCAAATGGCCGAGCCAGCTATCGGAATAAGCATAAAACGATTTGGCTAAACCGGTCAGCGGATGGGTAAAGCGATGAAAAACATAAGACATCGCCATCATCAGAATAATCAGCGCGGTCCGGCCCAAGGCGTGGCTTTGCTCCGAAAACGGATTGGCATTCGCCATGCCGATGATGAATACCGCCGGGATGATGACGAAACGAGACCATTTAATTTGACTGTACAGCAATTGCACCGAACGCTTTTGCCAGTGAAACAGCATTTCCGCCACCCCTTCCGGTTTGAGCAGCCGGTAAAAAAACTGCAATATCGCCAGCGGTACCGCCGCCTCTACCAATCCGGCCGCCACCGCCCGGCTAAAGGCATCGGCATTGGCCGTCAGAGTCATGGCCCAGGCCGTCCACCCCATCAGCATCGCCGCGGGTAAGGACAGCAGCAGGATAAACCCCAAACTGTTTAAAGTCTGGCGAAAGCTCACCAAGTATTGGTTGGAGCTGCATTTGTTCAGCACCGCCAATAAATGCTGTTTGAGGTCGTTCCTATACCGCCAATGCAAAACGGTAATGGCGATAAGCGAAACCAGCAAAAACACCGGATAGGTTTGCAAGCCCTGGCTGAGATTTTCAAGCGCATGCAGCCAGTTGGACGGCGCAAAAAACCACATCGCCGAATGCAGGATATTGCTTAGATAGGCATGGGAAATCACCGGCGCACTGGGCACCCACAACAAACGCTGGTCCAGGTAAGCGCCGAACTTGTCCGCGCCATTCAGCATCTGCTGCAATACGAAATCGACATCGCCCAATAAGCGGGCATACTCGCTGTAGGCCACGGCCAGACGCCCCACCAAATCCTTCTGGTCATTCAACAACATGCGCAGTTCGGTTCTGATCCGCAACGCTTCCGCCTGATCGGCATCGGCGGGTAAGCCTTGTTCCAAACGGCCGAGCAAAGTCTGGTTTACGTCCATTAACTGCTTTTTGACCTCATCGAGCTTGAACATTTCCAAGCTCGCCTCGGCAATCTCCGTTTGGATACTGTCGTTCAGGCCGTTGTATTGCTTGCGTTGCGGCAGGTTGCGGCGCTGTTCCCGCAATAAATTTCCCAAGGCCGGACTCAAACCGGCCAAGCTGATTTTTTGCTCGGCACTCTGAAAGTCCTTTTCAATCTGTTGCGAACGGGCGTCCAGTTCGGTTTTTTGGGTTTGATACAGCTCGATATGCTTATTGACCGCTTGCAAATCGCGATTGAAACGCATATTTTCCTTGGTCGCTTCCCTGATCAACGGGTGCTTGCCTTCCGCATCCTTTTCGGCTTGCAGCAATGCGGCTTGCTCCTTGTCGATTTCCTGCTGGCGTTTATCCAGTAACGCAGCTTCCAACTCACCGATCAACAGCATCTGCGCTTCGCGCTGCAAGTTCAAAAGATGCATGCGGTCCTTCTGCAACTGCAATTGCAGTGGGTTGCCGATACTTTCCAGACCCAACGTTTTCAAGGTGCTGTTAAACAGCCTGATGCGGGTTTCCAGCTGAATTTGCCGGGCTTCTTTCTCAAGCAAATTTTCGCCGTTCTTATCGGTTAACCGCTGTTGCTCCTGTTGGGTGGCCGATTGCTTGGTTTTGATTTCAGCCATCGTTTCCCGAATGACTTGCGGGCTGTTCGTCAACTCGGCGATCAGCGCTTCATGCTTGGCAATTTCGGCATCCAAATCGCTGAGCCGGGTTTTTTCCATTACCAGACGCTGCTCAATCTCATCGGCGGGAAACGAAGCCAGTTTTTCCGGTTTGCGTTGTTTTAGAACCGCCCCGGTTCCATCTATTTGCGCCTGCAATTGCTTGGCATCCAAGGGCAGGTTTCTGGTTGAGCGTTTAAAAGTCTCGGCCAGTTCTTCCTGCCGCTGCGCTTGCCGCAGGTTATCCTCGCTTTCCTGATAAGCGGAAAGGATCCGGTTTTTCTGTTCTTCCGATACGTTTTGCCGGTCTTTGGTAGACTGTATGCGCTGTTGAATCTCTTCTAAGGTGATACTTTTTACGGCCTGTTTTTGATTCCCGGCCCACGCTAGGTTTACACTGATTAAAAGCGCTATCAACCCAAGCGAAAAACCATATTTGCAAGTATTAAGACTCATGTATCTGAAAACTGAACGGAAAATAAACAGTGGAAAAGAAAATAACCTGTCCGAACGGGAAGGCGTCATCAAATATCGGCTCGAGCATAAACAAAATCCGCTGTCGCCCGCCATCGATATCGGCCCCATCAACGGCTGGCGCAGCTTATTCTTTCGATTAGGAATCATTGGACAAAAGCCGGAAAAATACCATGGCCTCGGTTACGGTAATATCAGCCAACGGCTGGTGCCGGGCCAAAGCAGTTTTTTGATATCCGGCACTCAAACCGGGCACCTGGCTTATCTTGCACCCGAGCATTTTGCCATCGTCGAAACCGCTTCGGCAAAACACAATACCATCCGTTCAAGCGGGCCCAGCAGGCCGTCCTCGGAAGCCTTGACCCATGCCGGCATTTATGAACTGGCCCCCTCCGCCCAAGCGGTAATTCATGTACATTGTCCGGAAATTTGGCGGCACACCCGGCCATTGGGCCTGCCTTATACCGCCGCCGATATTGCTTATGGCAGCATTGAAATGGCCGAGGCCGTCGAACGGCTGTTTGGTTCCGGACAACTCGGCCGTTTCCCCATTTTCAGCATGCTCGGCCACGAAGACGGTATCGTCGCCTTCGGCGATTCGCTCGCCAATGCCGCTCAAATACTATTAGCCCAACTGGCCCATGCATTGGCTATTGAGCAAAGCCCTAATGCTGGTTAGAATACCATCTTTATTAGTATTTATTAATTTAACACATGCCTGAAATCATCATCTACACCGGCCGGCTTTGCCCTTATTGCACGATGGCCAAGAAATTATTCGAGCGCAAGGGCGCAAGCTATACGGAAATCGATGTCGATGCCAAGCCCGGCTTGCGTCAGGAACTGATGGAAAAAACCCAGCGCAGGACCGTACCGCAAATTTTTATCGGCGAACGCCATATTGGCGGTTTTGACGATTTACATGCGCTCGACATGCAAAAGCAGCTGGACCCTTTATTGCAGGCTTGAAATACCGCTCAACCGATGGAGATGATCTGCAAGCCGACTAAGGTAGCCTCATCCGCGGCAGCGACCCAAACCACCTTGCCCAGGGCTATCAGTCCGAACTCCTTGATTTGCAGTTTGACCGGCGCATTGACTTTGACGGAAGGATGTTGCACCAACATTTTAACGCAAAGGCCTTTGGTCGAACGGTTGATGCCTTCCACATGCAGCCTGTCCTTGTCGATAAACAATTCCGCGGTAAAAGGTTCGGATTTGCGATAACCGCGCCGCTTTAGCCATAGCTTCTCGGCGTTATGCACCACGGACTCGAACTCCAGCCCCATCAAGATCCTGCCGCGCTCTTCGCGCACCCAGACGATGCTGACTTCCCCGGCCAGCATCAGTTCTTCGATAAACACTTCCGCCCGCCGGTCTTCGAACAGCAGCTTTTCAAAATCGTCGACCGTCGCCAAAAGCTGTCCGGGCAGCAATTCGATCATGGCCCCCTTGACGGACACATCGTAACAATTGAACTGCAAGGTTTCACCTCCCACATTCAACTGACCGATGGCGTTGAAATTTTTTCTATATTCTTTTCGTTCTTGAAACATGGTGAAAATCTCGTGTATATCGATGGGTGCATCAAAGATAGCTTATTTTTAAATTCCGCGCTTGGATCGGCCGGCGATTCAATACGCCTCAACCGGCTTGAGGATGAATAAAGTTTGCCGCATCGGAACGCATCCATTCATTAAAATCGTCCAGCGCCAGCGGCTTGCTTAAATAATAGCCTTGCGCCAGGTCGCAGGCATAACCGCCCAGCAAATCCAGAGTTTGCCGGCTTTCCACGCCTTCCGCGGTGACTTGCAAACCCAAGTTGTGGGCCAGATTGATCGTGGCTTTGACGATGACCGCATCGTTTTCGCTTTTCAGCACGTCGCCGACGAAGGACTTATCGATTTTCAACTCGGTCAAGGGCATTTTTTTCAAATAAGCCAATGACGAATAACCGGTACCGAAATCGTCGATCGAGAACTTATAGCCCATACCGTGCAGGCGCTGGATAATATCCAGACTCCTGTCCGGGTCGGTCATGATGGAGCTTTCGGTAATTTCCAGCATCATCCAGGACGGCTGGATTCCGGAAGCGGCCGCCAAGCCGGCAATGATGTCCGGCAACTCCGGATCGTGCAAATCCCGGGCCGACAGGTTGACGGAAAGGATCAGGTCCAAACCCTGCCCATGCCATTCGGCGCACTGCCTGAAAGTCTGCTTGAGCGCCCACAAGGTCAAGTGCTTGATCGTGCGGGTTCTCTCCGCCATGGGGATGAATTCATCGGGCGGGACAAAACCGTGCTTGGGGTGGTTCCAGCGCACCAGGGCCTCGGCGCCGTATAAGCGGCCGGTTTTGACGGCGACCTTGGGCTGGTAGTAAATCTGCAATTCTTCTTTTTCCAACGCTTGGCGCAATTCGCTCATCAGCGTCAAGCGCCTGGGGCTGTGATCGTCGAACGAAGATGTATAAACCGCGTACCCCTCATGGGACTTGCCCGCCATAAACAAAGCCACGCCGGCTTTTTGCACCAAGGTATCGACATCCTCGCCATGCTCGGGAAAGTTGACGATGCCGATGTTGACATGAATGGACAGGCTCAAGCGTTCCGCCTTAAACGGCGATTCCAAGGCGACCTGCACATTCCTGGCCAACTGAACCCCGGCATTTGCATTATCGGTAGCCGGCACCAATACACTGAAAATATTGCCGTCGATGCGGGCCACGCTGTCGTTACCCAACACCACGCTCTGCAGGCGGGTGGCGATTTGCTTCAAAATCAAATCGCTGCTGTTACGCCCCAGGGTGTCGTACACTTCCTTAAAATTGGCAAACTCCACCAATAAAATCGACAGCAGTTTATTTTGCTTGCCGGCCGACAGAATGGCTTGCTCGACCCGGTCGTAAAACAGAACCCGATTCGGCAAATCGGTGGCAATATCATGGGTTGCGGAGTAATTGGCCTGCTTTTCCATCGACTCGGCATGCGCCCGCAATTCATGGGTCTGATCGAAAATCATCGCTCCCGCCTGATAGGCGATAATCGAACTGGAATACTGCCCCCAAAACCCGAACACAAACGGTATGCTATCCAACACCCAAAGGCCGTAATTTTCGGATTGTGCTTTAACAATACTATCCAGGGTAATGCCGCCGGTTTGATAAAGACTGACGCCGAGCGTCGCCAGAATAATGCTGGCAATTGCGATAGCCACGCCTTGATAAGCGGTTTTGGAAACCTGGCTTTTCAAAATCCTGACATTGTCGGACAGCACATTCCTGGCAAATTCCATGCATTTCCCCTACAGGCCCCGCAATAAATCGGTCTTAATGTCTTCGATATTTTCCAAGCCCACCGAGACCCTGACCAGACTGTCGGAAATACCGGCCTCCGCCCTGGCCTCGGGACTCAACCTGCCGTGTGTCGTCGTGGCGGGATGGGTGATAGTGGTTTTTACATCGCCCAAATTGGCGGTAATCGACAACATGCGGGTCGCATCGATCAAACGCCAGGCCTGCTCCTTGCCGCCGCTCAATTCGAAACTGACCACCGCGCCGAAATGGCTTTGCTGACGTTTGGCCAGCTGGTGCTGGGCATGGGACGCCAGACCGGGATAATGCACTTTTGCCACCGCGGACTGGGTTTCCAGCCACTTGGCCAGTTCAAACGCATTGTCGCAATGCGCTTTCATCCGTATGGCCAGCGTTTCCAGGCCGGACAGAAACACCCAGGCGTTGAATGGACTCATGCTGGCGCCGCCGGTACGCAGATACGGGTAAATATCCTTTTCGATCAGTTCTGCATTGCCGACGACAGCCCCGCCCACGCATCGCCCCTGCCCGTCGATGAATTTGGTGGCCGATTGCACCACCAAATCCGCGCCCAGGGCCAAAGGCTGTTGCAACACCGGGGTGCAAAAACAATTGTCGACCACCAACAGGCAGCCATGCCTGTGCGCGATGTCCGCCAGAGCCTGGATGTCGGCGATTTCGATCAAGGGATTGGACGGGGTTTCCAGAAACAAGAACCGGGTATTCGGTTGAATGGCCGCTTCCCAGGCGGCCAAGTCCGTCAAACCGACAAAGTCGCAGGTCACGCCGAATTTGCCGAAATAGTTTTGAAAGGTCAGCACCGTATTGCCGAACACGCTGCGCGAACATACTACGTGATCGCCGGCTTTTAACAAGGCCATCCCCACCGCCATGATCGCCGCCATGCCGGAGGAAAACGCCAGGCAGCGCTCCCCGCGTTCCATCAAGGCCAAACGCTCCTGAAACGCGGTTACGGTAGGATTGGTAAAGCGGGAATAAATATTGCCCGGCTGCTTGCCGGTGAAGCGCAAGGAAGCCTGCTCGGCGGATGCGAACACATAACTGGAGGTGGCGAATATCGGCATGCTGTGCTCGTCTTCATGGGTACGCCGATGCCCGGCCCTGATAGCCTGGGTTTCCAGGGAATATTCCCGCCAATCGAAATCCGTCATTTCACTTTCCCGTTATTTTTGCGCGGCGGCCGTCAAGGCATTGCGCTGTTCCTGCGCGCCATCGTTGCGTAAGGCCTCGATACGCGCCAAGTAATCGTCATCGATATCGCCGGTAATGTATTCATGGCTAAAACAGGAGGTATCGAACTGTTTAATATTGGGGTTACCCTTGCCCACCGCGTCGATCAGATCGTCCAAATCCTGATAGATCAACTTATCCGCGCCGATGGCTTTACACACTTCCTGCTCGGTACGGCCGTGCGCAATCAATTCATGGGCGGCCGGCATATCGATGCCGTACACATTCGGATAACGCACCGGCGGCGCCGCGGAGGCGAAATAGACTTTTTTGGCCCCCGCATCCCGCGCCATCTGAATAATTTGCTCGGACGTGGTACCGCGCACCACCGAATCGTCCACCAGCAACACGTTCTTGCCGCTGAATTCCAGCGCAATGGCGTTCAGCTTTTGCTTGACCGATTTTTTACGCATTTTCTGGCCTGGCATGATGAAGGTGCGTCCGATATAGCGGTTTTTCATAAAGCCTTCCCGGAATTTCACTCCAAGCTCATGGGCAATCTGCAAGGCGGCGGTGCGGCTGGTATCGGGTATGGGGATCACCACGTCGATGTCGTGATCGCCCCATTCCTTTTCGATTTTCTTGGCCAGCTTTTTCCCCATCCGCATTCTGGCCTTGTAGACGGATATATTGTCGATAATGGAATCGGGACGGGCGAAATAAACATATTCGAAAATACAGGGGCAATGGTTGGTCTTTTCCGCGCATTGCTTGGTATGCAGTTTACCGGCCGCTTCGACGAACACCGCTTCGCCCGGCGCAATGTCCCGGATCAATTTAAAATCCAGCACGTCCAGCGCCACGCTTTCCGATGCGATCATATAATCGGTCGCGCCATCCTCGGTCTTACGCTCGCCGAATACGATGGGGCGTATCCCGTGCGGGTCGCGAAAGCCCAAAATGCCGAAACCGGCAATCATCACCACCACCGCATAGGCGCCGCGGCAACGCTTGTGCACCACACTGACGGCCTTGAATACATCCTCGACCGTCAAGGTCAGCTTACCGGCCTGTTGCAATTCATGCGCAAACACGTTTAGCAGCACTTCCGAATCGGAACCGGTATTGATATGCCGTTGATCGTCGACAAACACCTGAATTTTCAATTCTTCGGTATTGGTCAGATTGCCGTTATGCGCCAACGTCAAGCCGAAAGGCGAGTTGACATAAAAAGGTTGCGCCTCTTCCGAACTGGTGCAACCCGCGGTCGGGTATCTGACATGGGCGATCCCCATGCTGCCTTTCAGTTTCAGCATTTCCTTGTTGGAAAACACATCGCGGGTCAAACCGTTTTCCTTGCGCAAATGCAGCCGGGATCCCTCGCAGGTCGCGATCCCGGCGGCATCCTGCCCCCGATGTTGCAATACGGTTAAGGCATCGTACAAATCCTGATTCACATTTTGATTGGAAACAATCGCGGCAATACCACACATAACAAACCTAAAGAGCTAACGAAAATGGATATAGCCCGCCAGAACCGACGGGATGTGATCTTTCAGCCATACGGCGAGAGATTGAAACGGCGGAATCAACAGGGATTGTTTCCACCAGGGTTCTTCGGGCAGCGGCGTAATGCCTCCCAGCATCACCGCTACCGAAACCAATACCGACCCGCGGACAATGCCGAATAGCATGCCCAATATCCGGTCGGAGCCGGTCAACCCGGTTTTTTCGATCACGTGATTCAAAATAAAACCGATCAAGGCCCCCAAGCTCAGCGTCATGACAAACAAAAGGCCGAAAGCGGCGGCGGCGCGAGCCGGCGGGGAACTGACGGTATTTTGCAGCAATACGGCGAAATCGCGGCTGTAATGCAGGCCCACCCAAATGGCGGCCACCCAGGTAAGCAAGGCGAAAGCCTCCTTGACGAACCCGCGCAGCAAACCGATCGCGGCCGACACCAGGATCAACCCGCTAATGGCGTAATCGACCCAAATCATCCTGTCCAAGGACAAACCGTCAACCATCGTTAAACCCGGCCGAAACCCAAGCGAAAGCCTTTATTCATCACCCGTGACGAAACTGTTGACATTGATTTGCGACAGCTTGGATTTGACCGCCTGGGCCTTGGCTTTATCCAGCATGGGCCCGACCCTGACCTTGTAAATTTTGCCCTTTTCGGTGGTTACCTCTTTAATCGACGCCGCAAAACCTTGTTTTTTCAGCGTATCTTGCAGGCTTTGGGCATTGGCCAATTGGCTGAAGCTGCCGGCATTCAGGTATAAACGGGTGACCGCGCTTTCGGCGGCGGGTTTGACGGCCGCTTCGGCAACAACCGGTTTAGCCGCCGGTTTTACCGGCGTTTCGGCCGCCGCAGTGGCCGCGGGTTTTACGGGTTTTACGACGGTTTCGGCCGGTGCGGCAGGCACCATAACATCTTCCTCCTCCGCGGCGGGTTCTACAAATTTGACGGCAGGGGGCGGCGGCGGGGCCGTCTCTTTTGCCGTGATGCGCGCCAGCGGCCGGGGAGCTTCCAAATCGGCCTCTTCGTCGCCTTCGTAAACGACGGCCGGCGCATCGGGTTTTTTTTCCTCGGGCAGCGTCGCCACATCCTCCACTTTTTCCGGCAACGGCATAATTTCCACGTCTTGCGCCTTGGCGGGCAATTCCGGAATTTTCAATTCATTGATGCTCTTACCCGATTCGTCGATAGGGTCGTCGAACAGCATCGGTACAAAAATGGCCGCCAGCGCCGTAATGACGGCGGCGCCAATCAATCGTTGCTTTAACTCTTGATCCATGTTGATCACCTCTAGGCAAATTGGGATAAATACTCCGACACCAAAAAAAACGAACCGAAAATCAGGATTAATTCGCCCGGCCCGGCTTGACGGCGGGCAGCGCCGAAAGCAGACGCAAAGTCGGCATAGCCCTTGTTCACATTTGTAATGTCTTGTTGCTGAAAATAACGGTCCAATAACGCTTCGTTCGCCGCGCGCGGATTGGCTAAGGGCGCCAAATACCAGACATCGACACGCTCCCGCATCATGGCCAACACGCCGGCGATGTCCTTGTCTTTCATCATCGCAAACACCGCGTGAATTTTGACACCCGGAAAATAAGTCTGCAAATAACTCAACAGCGTTTGCACGGCCTGCGGATTGTGGCCGACATCCAACAAAATCGGCGTTTCTCCGCCGATGAGCTGAAAACGCCCGTTCAAATGCGCTTCCCGCACGCCCCGGCAAATCGCCGCCGGCTCGACCGGCAGACGAGCCTGCAAACACATGACGGCCATAATCGCGGCCGCGGCGTTACGAAATTGGTGTTCGCCCTGCAACGCGGGCAGCGGCAGGTCCGTCAATTTTAGCCTATCCGTCCACCACGCCCAGTAATGCGTGTGTTTTCGATAATGAAACTCCCGGCCGATTTGCATAATATCGGCCTGTTTTTCCCGGGCGGTTTGCAGCAAGGAAGCGGGAACCTGCTCGTCGCCGATCACGGCCGGCGCGCCGGCGCGGAATATACCGGCTTTTTCCCGGCCGATGGCTTCCACGGTATCGCCCAGCCAATCGACATGATCGATGGCGATGGTGGTAACCAGGGCCACATCGGCGTCGACGATATTGACGGCATCCAGACGCCCGCCCAGCCCCACTTCCAAAATCCGTATATCCACTCCGGCCCGGCTGAAAATATCCAGGGCCGCCAGGGTGCCGAATTCGAAATAACTCAGACTGGTATCGGCCCGCGCCGCATCGATACGTTCGAACGCGGCGCAAATATCGTCATCGGCCGCGGACTGCTCATCGACCCGGATCCGTTCGTTGTACCGCAAGATATGCGGCGAAGTATAAGCGCCGACCTTATAGCCTTGCGCGCGGTATATGGCTGCCAAAAAAGCCACGCAGGACCCCTTGCCATTGGTGCCCGCAACCGTGATGGTGGGGACTTTTTTAGGCTGGACGGCAAGCCGCGCCAAAACTCCCGCCACGCGCTCCAAACCCAAGTCGATCGGCCGGGGATGAGACTGTTCTTGCCAGGCAAGCCAGTCGGCCAACGCTGCAAAACGCGGCATGCCGGCTAATTGACGAATACTTCGCTTTCGATGGCTACGGGTTGCGGTTCGGGAACAGGCTGGCTGTGTATCGCATGAGGAAACAGCATGGACAAAATACTGGCGAGTTTGTCGCGCATGTCTCTACGGTCGATAATCATATCGATAGCGCCGTGTTCCTGTAAAAATTCGCTGCGTTGAAAGCCCTCCGGCAATTTTTCCCGCACCGTTTGTTCGATCACGCGCGGACCGGCGAAACCGATCAAGGCATCCGGCTCGGCGACATTGATGTCGCCCAGCATGGCCAAACTGGCGGACACGCCGCCCATGGTAGGGTCGGTCATAAAGGAAATGTACGGAATGCCGGCTTCCGCCAGCCGGGTCAAGGCCGCGCTGGTTTTGGTCATTTGAAACAGCGAAAACAGCGACTCCTGCATCCTGGCGCCGCCGCTGGCGGTAAACACGATAAAAGGCACCCGGTCTTGCAGGCTTTGATTGACGCCGCGCACGAAGCGCTCGCCGACCACCGAGCCCATAGAACCGCCCATAAAGGTAAAATCGAAGGCCGCCGCCACAATGCCCCGGCCTTTTAAGGTGCCTTTCATCACCACCAGGGCGTCGTTTTCGCTGCTGGCTTTTTGCGCTTGTTTGATGCGGTCCTTGTAACTTTTACTGTCCTTGAATTTCAGAGGGTCGCTGGGTTTCAAGCCGGCGCCGATCTCGACCCGACCTTCGGGATCCAGAAACAAGTCCAGCCGGGTACGGGCATTGATACGCAAATGGTGCTCGCATTTCGGACAAACGCTGGCGTTTTTAACCAACTCCGCGTTAAACAAAATCGCATCGCAACGCGGACATTTGTTCCACAGGCCTTCCGGCACGGTGGTCTTTTTTTCCGCATTGTCGGTTCTAATGACGGACGGTACTAATTTTTCAAACCAACTCATTCGCTGTCTACTCCGCTTGAATGCTTAACTATCCATCGCCGAGCGCATGGATTTCAACAAGGCAATAATCTCGCTTCTGGCCCGCTCGGGGTCGTCCGGGCAGGCTTCGATTTTGCTGATCAACGCACTGCCCACCACGACGCCGTCGGCCAGATTGGCGACGGTTTTGGCTGTCTCGGCGTCTTTCACCCCAAAGCCGACCCCTACCGGCAAGCCGGTATTCGCCCGGATCAAGGCCAGTTTTTCCTTGACGTCCCCGGTATCCAGATGGCCGGCGCCGGTGACGCCTTTTAGGGACACATAATATAAATAGCCGCTACCCACCGCATCCATTTTGGCAATCCGTTGGGCATCGCTATTGGGCGCCAGCAAAAAAATCTGGTCTATACCGCGTTCGCGCAGCAAAGCCACGCAATCCGCGGCTTCTTCGGGCGGCAAATCCACCGTCAGCACGCCATCGACGTCCGCCCGTTGCGCGGCATTGGCGAAATCTTCATAGCCCATCATTTCGATGGGATTCAGATAGCCCATCAACACCAACGGCGTGGTTTGATCGGTTTTACGAAATTCCATGGCCATGCTCAGCACTTTGCGTAGACCGACTTTATGCGCCAAGGCGCGCTCGCTGGCGCGTTGTATCACCGGGCCGTCGGCCATCGGATCGGAAAACGGCACGCCCAGTTCGATGACGTCGGCACCGGCGGCCACCATGTCGTGCAGCATCGGTACGGTGAACTCGGGATACGGATCGCCGGCGGTAATAAACGGAATCAGCGCCTTGCGGCCGGAGGCTTTCAGTTCGGCGAATTTATCGGCAAGGCGGCTCATAAGCTGATCCCCTCGCGTTGCATAATGGTGTGCATGTCTTTGTCACCGCGTCCGGACAAATTAACGATAATGATTTGATCCTTGCGCATGGTCGGCGCCAGTTTCATGGTATAGGCCAGGGCATGGCTGGATTCCAAGGCCGGAATAATGCCTTCCATGCGGGTCAGCGCATGAAAACCCGCCAAGGCTTCATCGTCGGTGATATTGACGTAATTGGCCCGTCCGGTATCCTTCAACCAGGCATGTTCGGGGCCGACGCCCGGATAATCCAGCCCGGCGGAAATCGAATGGGTTTCGATGATTTCGCCGTCGTCGTCCGCCATCAGATAAGTACGGTTGCCGTGCAACACGCCGGGACGGCCGGCACATAACGGCGCGGAATGGCGGCCGGTTTCGATACCGTCGCCCGCCGCTTCGACGCCGTACATTTTCACGGCTTTATCGTCGATAAACGGATAGAACAAGCCGATCGCATTCGACCCGCCGCCGACGCAAGCCACCAAGGCGTCCGGCAAACGGCCGGCCTGATCGATACACTGCTGTTTGGCTTCGCGGCCGATCACGGCCTGAAAATCGCGCACCATGGCCGGATACGGATGCGGGCCGGCCACGGTACCGATAATATAAAAAGTATTGTCGATATTGGTGACCCAATCGCGCAAGGCTTCGTTTAACGCGTCCTTCAGGGTTTTGGAACCGGATTCGACCGGCACCACGGTAGCGCCCAACAATTTCATCCGATACACGTTCAGCGCCTGGCGGGCGACGTCGACCGCGCCCATGTACACCACGCATTCCAGGCCTAGCCGCGCTGCCACGGTTGCCGTGGCGACGCCGTGCTGGCCGGCGCCGGTTTCGGCGATGATGCGGGTCTTGCCCATGCGTTTGGCCAGCAAGGCCTGCCCGACCGTGTTGTTGACCTTGTGGGCGCCGGTATGATTTAGGTCTTCCCGCTTCAGATAAATTTGCGCGCCGCCCAGGTGTTTACTCCAGCGTTGGGCATGGTAAAGCGGCGACGGCCGGCCGACGTAATCCCGTAAATCGGCATCGAGTTCGGCGATAAATTCCGGATCGACCAAATAGCGCTGATACGCTTCATTCAGTTCGGTTATAGCCGGCATCAGCGTTTCCGCTACAAAGATACCCCCATAAGGCCCGAAGTGGCCCCGAGCATCCGGCATATCGTATTTGTCAGTCATAGTTGTTTTACGTCGATTGATTAATTTTTCTTATAAAGGCAGCCATTTTTTCCGCATCCTTGATGCCCTTGCCGGCTTCCACGCCGCTACTCACATCCAGCGCATACGGCCTGACTTGCTGCACAGCCAGCGCCGCGTTTTCCGGGGACAAGCCCCCCGCCAAAATAAGCGGCAGCGATAGGTTTCCGCCGATCAGATCCCAGTCGAACCCGCTCCCGGTTCCGCCTTGCGCGCCGGGATGATAGGCATCCAGCAGCAGGCCGGCCGCGTCGGCATATTGCGCCTGGATGTCATCCAGATCGGTGTCCGGCCGCATCCGGACCGCCTTGATATAAGGCTTAGCATACAGCCGGCAGTCCTCGGGCGATTCGTTACCGTGAAACTGCAGGCAATCGATATTGACCTCGGCCAGCACATCCCGCACCCAATCCGGCTCGGCATCCACAAACAGACCCACCACGCTGACGAAAGCCGGCAAGGCCCGGGTTATTTCCGCGGCCCTGGCCATGGAGACGTTACGCGGGCTTTGGGCATAAAACACCAAGCCGATCGCATCCACCCCCAACCGGGCGGCGGCCAACGCATCTTCCACTCGGGTAAAGCCGCAGATTTTAACGCGGGTACGCATAAAAAGCCTCACAAAAAAGGCCGGCTAGAATACCACACAAGCCAAAAATTTCACGATGCAAGCCTGCAAAAAACCTGAAAAATCAAACCCGGAATTTTAGCCATCAATGACTGTGGCCATGATGGTCGTGGCGATGCTCGGGCTCTTCGTCTGCATCCTCCGTCACCCGATCGGCATCCGGTTCGGCGGCGGCCTCGCCATGCTGGTGCAGCGCCGCGGCTGCTTTATTCATTACAGCCACCGGCTCTACCGCAACGCCGTATTTATAAACCATTAAGCCGCCCAAATCGGCGGTAAACGTCAACAGCACGGCCAATATCGCGGCGCATAGCAAATATAAGGTATTGGCGGGGCCGGCAAGGCGTCCCTTGGCAAGCCAGCGCCAGACCGCCAGCACCGAGGCCAGCGCGAATACCGAAATTCCCAAATGCTCATGGTTTTCCATAATCTCATGCACGTCGCCGCCATGGGCAACCGCGCCGGCGGCAATCAGGCCGGCGGCTACCGTAAAGCCGGAAAACACCGCGCCGAAATATAAAAACCAACCCGCCGCCCGCCGCCAGTCGGCTTTATCGGCCAAGGTTCCGGCCGCATCCAGCAGAAAAAACAGCGTTAACAAGGCGATCGGAAAGTGCACCAATAAAGGATGCGGATTATCCAAGGCGGACAGACCCGGCATCAACTCGGCGAATAGCGCGGATGGCGACAATGCCAGCAAACCCTCCATAAAACTCAGCAAATCCGCCAACGCATCCGCCGCGCCGCCGCCGGAATCGGCGCCGCCATGCACGGAAAACAGCATATTTTCGGTTAAATCAAACATCGGTTCCCCCCTGAAAAACCCGCCGCGAGACTTGCGGGCGGCAAATACGGCTCATTCAATCGACAGGCCGCTAGCCTCTAAAGCTTGCGACTTGGTCTCCACTAAAGCATCGCCTTGCTGCTGGATAAACAAAGCTTTCAGATGTTCCGCATCGGCCAACCGCATACCCTGCTGCTGGCCCACGCAAAGCAAGGCGGTCGACCAGGCGTCGGCAACGGTGGGATCGTCGTGCAATACCGTGACCGCCACCAAGTCATGCGTAACCGGCTTGCCGGTGCGCGCATCCAGAATATGGCTATAGCGCTGTCCGTTGACATCGAAATAGTGCCGGTAAGTTCCCGAAGTCATCACCGCAAACGGCCGGTCCTTGGGCGCGGTCAATATTTTCAGCAGCCGTTGCTCGCCCGGCAGCGGCTTTTCCACCGCGATGCGCCAGGCCGAACCGTCCGGCTTATGGCCGTGGGTCTTCAGTTCGCCGCCGATTTCGACCAGATAGTCATGCACGCCCTGCCGCTCCAGAATTCGGCTGATTTTTTCCACGCTGTAACCTTGCGCCACCGACGATACATCCACCCTGACGCCCGGCGGCTTTTGCAGATGGGTATCGTCGACAATTGCGACTTTATCCAGGCCTACCTCGCCGAGCACACGCTGCAGCACGGCCTCGTCGGGCATGGTCAAGGCATCGCCTTGAAAGCCCCATAGATCGAACAAGGGCTTAATCGTCAGATCGTAACAGCCCTGGCTGGCATGGCTGACTTTACCCGCCACTTTAATTAATGCAACTATTTCATCGCCAACCGATTGGCTATCGGCCGATGGGTTGGCGTTAAAACCTTCTATAACCGAATCGGGCCGGTAATTGGATAATTGTTTATCGATCTCGGCAAAAGCCGAGTTCACTGCCGTTTCCAGCGCCTTGCCGTCGACAGGCGTTCCCGACCAGTAGCTGATGTGGTAGGTAGTCCCTTGCGCAAAGCCCTCGAATTTGGCGATATCGGGACCGGGTTCGCTACAGCCGGACAAGCCGGCCGCAATCAGCAGACAACCGAGTAATAGGGTAAAAATGTTCATCTCGTAAACGGATAAGTTAGCGCAACAGCGCGGAAATACTTTTAAATTGGGGGTGGCTGGCATCGCGCAGCCATTCGAACAACACCGATTCGTGACAAACAATGCCGGCACCGGCTTGACGCATGCGCCGCAGGGCGTTTTCCTTATGTCGAACCGCTCTCGAGCAAACCGCATCTTCCACCACAAATACTTCAAAACCTTGCCGCAACAAATCGAACGCGGTTTGCAACACGCAGACATGGGCTTCCTGGCCGGCAATCACGATTTGGCTTTTAGCGCTGCCGCGCAAGGCTTGCGTAACCGCGTCGCTACCGCAACAGGAAAACGCCGTCTTTTCGAAACATTGCGCGGTATCCGGCAACGCTTGTTTCACGGTTTCCGAGGTATGTCCCAATCCCTTGGGATATTGCTCGGTCAGCAGTACGGGCACATCCAGCCAAGCGGCAGCTTTCAACAATTTGACCGCGGTATTCAGCATGGTTTGCGCATCAGCCGGCGGCATGGCCTCCAGCAACCGGCCTTGCATATCGACGATCAGCAACAGGCTGTGTTCGGCGCTCAGCAAACCGGCCCGGTTATCGGCGGCATCAGCCATGCTTCATGACCCGCGCCTTTTCCCGCTGCCAATCCTTGTCCTTGGCCGTGGCGCGTTTATCGTGCAGTTTTTTACCCTTGGCCAAGCCGATTTTCAGCTTGGCCCGGCCCCGGACCCAATACATGGACAACGGGATCAAGGTAAAGCCCTTGCGTTCCACCGAACCGATCAAACGGCTCAATTCGCGCTTGCGCAGCAACAATTTTTTCCGCCGCACCGCGTCGGGGTTGACATGGGTAGACGCCGACAGCATCGGCGAGACGTGCGCGCCGCACAACCAGGCTTCGCCGCGCCGAATATCGACATAACTCTCCTTCAATTGTATGCGCCCGTCGCGCAGACTTTTGACTTCCCAGCCTTCCAACACCAGCCCGGCCTCGAATTGTTCTTCTATGAAATATTCGTGGGACGCCTGCCGGTTGACGGCAATGGTATTGTCGGTTTGCTTGCTGTCCTTTTTGGATTTTTTGGCTGCCATAGGGTTGCGTCGATTTTTTTAGACTGACTGAAAACGATAATTTTGTTATTTTACCCGACCCGCCCACAAAATAACGACTTAATCACAGAGCTTGGCACCATGACGGAAAAAACCCAATCCATTCACGGCCAATGGTCGTCGCGTTTCGCATTCATTCTGGCCGCTACAGGTTCCGCGGTCGGCCTTGGCAATATCTGGAAATTTCCGTATATCACCGGCGAAAACGGCGGCGGCGCCTTCGTCATGGTCTATTTGCTGTGCGTGGCCGCGCTCGGCATACCGATCATGATCGCCGAAATCATGCTGGGCCGGCGGGGCCGGCAAAGCCCGATCAACACCATGAAATCCCTGGCGGCGGAAGCCGGGGCCGACCCGCGCTGGCATTATTTGGGCTGGACCGGCATGATCGCCGGCTTTTTGATTTTGGCCTATTACAGCGTCATCGCCGGCTGGGCCATGGCCTATATCGTCAAGGCCTTTTTCGGGCAGTTCATCAACAGCGACGCCGGCGAAATCAAACGCCTGTTCGAAAACCTGATGGCCAACCCGGTACAACAAATCTTCTGGCATACGGCCTTCATGATGGCGACAATGTATTTCGTCATGCAAGGGGTGCAAAACGGCCTGGAAAAAGCCGTGCGCTTTTTGATGCCGGCCCTGTTCGTGATTTTGATTCTGCTGGTGGGATACGCCATGTCCACCGGCGCCTACGAACAAGGCATGAATTTTCTGTTCAGCCCCGACTTCAGCAAAATAGACGCCGACGCGGTGCTGACGGCCATGGGCCACGCCTTCTTCACCTTGAGCCTGGGCATGGGCGCCATCATGGTGTACGGCTCTTATCTGCCCAATCATGTATCGATTGCCAAAACCACCCTCTTCATCGCCGGCGCCGACACAGTGGTGGCTTTATTGGCCGGCATCGCCATTTTTCCGCTGGTATTCGCCAACAATCTGGAAGCCGGCGCCGGCCCCGGCCTGATCTTCCAAACCCTGCCGCTGGCTTTCGGCCACATGACCGGCGGCTGGCTGTTTGGCCTGCTGTTTTTCATCCTGCTGTTTTTCGCCGCTTTGTCCTCATCGATTTCCCTGATCGAACCGGCCGTGGCCTGGCTGGTGGAAAACCGGAATATCGAAAGGCATCAAGCCAGCGCCTGGGCCGGCGCGGCCTGCTGGGCCTTGGGCGTGGGCGTGGTGTTTTCGTTCAATATCTGGTCCGACCTGAAACTGTTCGACAAGAACCTGTTCGAACTGCTGGACTACCTGACCGCCAACCTGATGCTGCCGCTGGGCGGCATGGCCATCGCCGTCTTCGCCGGCTGGATGATGAAAACCCAACACGCGGAACAGGAACTGGAAATGCCGGCGGCAGGTTTTCAGGCTTGGCATGTCTTAATTAAATACGTGTCGCCCGCGGCGGTATTTCTAGTGTTTCTGCATGTGCTGGGAGCGCTTTAATGGTCTCGGTGGTACAAAAAAGCGCCCTGGTAAAATTTTCCGCCCGGCAAATGTTCGACCTGGTCGACGACATCGAATCGTATTCCAAGTTTCTGCCCTGGTGCGGCGGCAGCCGTATCCTGCGCCGCGAAGGCAATATCGTCGAAGGCGAAATTCAAATCGCCAAGGCCGGCTTTCACAAATCCTTTTCCACCCGCAACATTGTGGACCCCGGCGGCCGCATCACCATCAGCCTGCTGGACGGCCCCTTCACCTCGCTGGAAGGCTTCTGGAGTTTCATGCCTTTGCGCGAAGACGCCAGCAAAATTTCGCTGGACCTGGAATTCGAAATCGCCAATACCTTCGCCAGCTTGGCCTTCGGCCCGGTGTTCAACCAAATCTGCAACACCATGGTCGGCTCGTTTACCCAACGCGCCAAAGTCGTCTATGGCTGATGGCTTGATCAACGTGGAAGTGGCTTACGCCACGCCGGAGCGGCAAGCCGTCATCGCCGTTACCCTGCCCGCCGGCGGCACCGCCGAACAGGCCATCCAGGCGTCCGGCATATTGAGCCAATTTACCGAGATCGATTTATCGGCGCAAAAAATAGGCATCTTCGGCTCGGTCTGCAAACCGGACCGGATACTGGCCGACGGCGACCGGGTGGAGATTTATCGGCCGTTACAGCAGAATCCGATGGATGCGCGGCGGGGGCGGGTGCAAAGGTGAGATGAATGATGACGGTTTTCGAATTTTGTTCAGGACACACTAAACAAAACCAATCCCATGAAATTAAACGATATTTTTTATTTTTTCAGCATTTGGATTTCAATTTGACGCAATGTTTTGCGTCGATTTGCATGTCTAATTGTAGTTTGGTTTACGAAAAGACGGAGGTTCTTTGACAAATCCGAAAGAAATACAAGATGCAAAAGACATGGCCATTTCGAGCCTTGTCGTCGCGGCGAGCAAAGTCAATGAATCACTTGGCTCTTTCTCTAGCTGGCTAGTCGCCGGTGTTGGCGCAGCGTTCTCACTTCTGCTTGCGAGCTACGAAGCAGTGAGTCGTTTTGTATGCGCTTCTCATATACAGGTTGCACTTCTTCTCTTGATTATCGGCCTTATAGTTTCAATTTTTGCTCGCCTGCTCGCCGCAATGGTTTCCTCTGCCATAGGCAGTCATGAAGCGAGCTCAGCGCATGTAAAGCGCCTCCTCGCCACAGGAGAAACGTTCGACGTTGAAGTTTTCACCGCTGAATTTCAGAAGGGGCTATTTCCTTACCAACGTTGGTTAACCAATCGTGCTATGGCCAAAGCCCAGTCTGGTGACTTCGTGGCAGGCGCAAGACTTATTGCCAAGCTATCTCAATTGCAAGCACTTCTCGTCCTGGGAGAAGCCGCTCTCACCATTGGGGCGGCTGCGGCTCTGGTTGCTGGCCTAAAGACTCTATAGATGAATAACTAGAATAACTGGGGTCAGAGTAAACTTAAACCCGCGTAAGGCGGATTCGGAGCGGTAGCGACAATCCGCCATGGTATTGGCCACGGCGTTGGCCATGGCGCTGTCATCAACATGGCGGATTGCTATCGCGAATCCGCCCTACGCCTATCTACCCATTCTGCTAGTCTTTAGGCGTTTGAACAGCTTTTAAGGATGACGAAATGCCCAATTATCGACGGAACTTTGTCGCTGGTGGTTGCTACTTTTTTACCGTGAACTTGCTGGAACGACGCCGGACCTTGCTGATTGACCATATTGACTTGCTGCGCGATTCGGTGCGGCGAGTGAAACGTTTGCATCCTTTCCATATCGATGCCTGGGTGGTGTTACCGGATCACATGCATTGCATCTGGACCCTACCGCCCGATACCCATGACTTCTCGTTACGCTGGCGCCTGATTAAATTACTGTTCTCCAAACAAATGCCGAAAACCGAACGGTTATCCGCGACCCGGAAACGACGCGGCGAACGTGGTATCTGGCAACGGCGCCTGTGGGAACATACCATCACCGATCAATACGATTACAATCGCCATGTCGATTATATTCATATCAATCCCTTGAAACATGGTTACGTGCAGCGGATTTGCGACTGGCCATATTCGAGCTTTCACCGTTATGTCTCCGATGGTGTGTTGCCATTACATTGGAGCGGCGAGGTGACGGATTTACCCTCCGCGGCGGAATGGCCATAAGAGCCGTGGGTCCGATTAGCCAGCGTAGCCTGGATGTAGCTCTGTGGAATCCGGGCGATTTTGGCCCGCAACGCCCGGATTCCACAGAGCTACATCCAGGCTACCCAAAACTATATTCAATTCCCTTCGATCCCACTCGCTCCATATTTAAGCAGCAGGTAGGTCACGTTGCCGCGATAGCGGTTACGTGACATTTCGAAGCTATAAGCTCAAATTTGTCAGGGAACGCTATTGCGCACCCTGACCTACCAGTTCTTTACATCTGCCGCATACGGGCTACGTATTCGCACAAGCCTTACGCACAAAACGGCGGTTTGTCATATAAACGAAATGGCAAGCCCTAAGCCGACCATGTAAAATGAAGGTCAACTTTTCCTTGCTTGCGAACGCCATGATTCAAAAACCCCAGCCCAACCGCCATCGCGGCATTTATCTATTGCCCAACCTGTTCACGACCGGCGCCATGTTCGCCGGCTTTTACGCCATCACCTCGGCTATCCATGGCCGTTTCGAAACCGCCGCCATCGCCATGTTCGTGGCCATGATACTCGACGGACTGGACGGCCGCGTCGCCCGCCTGACCAATACTCAAAGCGAATTCGGCGTGCAATACGACAGCTTGTCCGACATGGTGTCCTTCGGCGCCGCGCCCGCCATCGTGATGTATTTGTGGACCCTGTCCAGCATGGGTCAGGTCGGCTTGTTCGCCGCCTTCGTGCACATGGCCGGCGGCGCCCTGCGGCTGGCCCGTTTCAACACTCAGGTGGAAGTGGCCGACAAACGCTATTTTCAAGGCTTGCCCAGCCCGGCGGCGGCGGCGATTCTGGCCGGCGGCCTGTGGTTTTGCGTGGAAAACGGTTATGAGGTGGAAAACTTCAAGTACGTGGTACTGATCGCCACCATCGCCACCGGCCTGTTAATGGTCAGCAACTTCCGCTATTCCAGCTTCAAGGAAATCGACTTTAAAAACAAAGTACCGTTTATCGTCACCATCCTGGCCATGTTGGCGGTAAGCTTTGTGATGGCGCAACCGCAACGCATGTTGTTTCTGCTTTCCGTGGCTTATGCCGCATCCGGGCCTATCGTGACCCTGGTTATGCGCAAAAAACGCCTGCAAAGCCGTAAATCCTGACCTTGTCATGCATGACGGCAAACAGCTACTGGCAAGTTTCGATACACTGTGGCAAAAACACGCAAAACGCCTGGCTCATTGCCAACAAAGCGCCAGCGAAGAAGCCGTCCATAAATTACGCATCAGTTGCCGGCGCCTGCTGGCTTTAATTCAATTGCTGCAGGCCCTTGCTCCCCAACCCGCCCTACGAAAACTGCGCAAGAACCTGAAAGCCCAGCTCGACAGTTTTGACGAATTGCGCGACACGCAGGTAATGTTGCTGAAAGTATCCGCCAGCCTCGATGCCCTGCCCGAACTGGCGGCGTATCAGCGTTACCTGCAACTCAACGAACAGCGGCTGCTGATACAAACCCCCGTCATCCTGCAAAATCTGAACAGCGCTGAATTGCAACCGTTAATGGACAAGGCCTGGAAGGAAATGCGCGAGGCGCTGGGGAAAACCGCATTAAAACCGCACATTCTTTCCGCCATAGACGTGAGTTACCACAGCGCGCTGGAACGTTATCGGCTGATAAACCCCGACACTCCCGAAACCCTGCATCATTTGCGGGTCGCGGTCAAAAAGCTCCGCTACATGCTGGCCGCGTCGCACGATCTGCTGCCCGAGCTGCCGGACGATCATCTGGAACGCATACAAACCTACTTGACCCGCATGGGCGAAATTCAAAATTCCTGCGTGTTATTGGAAAACCTCAACCGCTTCTTCGGCCATCAGCCGCCGCCGGCCGTACGCACCTACTTCGAGCAATGCCATCAAGCCTTGCTGGACGACTACATGAAGCACGGCAGCGAGATTTCGCAATTCTGGCGGCCCGCCGCCTACGCGCCCTTTCCCTGGTCCGGCTGATTGACGGCGCCAAGCCAAGCCCGGTTTCCTTGCTTGGCGTTTGCGGCCTATGCCGGCGCTACCGGCTTGAGCATGGATGTTTTGCCCACCATAATATCCACCGCTTTCAACAGCCGCTTGAAGATGGAATCCTGGCAATAAGGAATATTGTGCTTTTCGCACAGGGCTTTAACCCGCGGCTGCAACTTTTGATACTGGCTTAACGGCATGTCCGGCCACAAATGGTGTTCGATTTGATAGTTCAGCCAGCCATAGAAAAAGTCGTTGAAGTTGGAACCGGTGGGGTAATTCACCGACCCCAGTATCTGCCGCAAGTAAAACTCGCCCTTACTATCGGATTTAGTATCGAACGCCATCACGTCGTCGCCGGCGTGATTAGGCATCATCACCAGAAAACTGTGCATATTGGTGAAGATTTCCGCCAGAATGGAATTGAGCAGCACGCTGGTAGCGGCAAAAGCGCCCAACGGCAAAAACAGTAACGGAATCAATACAAATCGATAGCCGATATAAGGCAATACGCTTTGCAGCCACAATGAGCGGCCTTGCGGAGTGAACCAACTCCAGGCGCCGACGCGGGTCATCTCCGGGGCGGGGCGGCCTTGTTGGCGGGCGGCATTAAGCGCCAGTTCCTTATGGGTGCGCGGAGTGTAATAACTGATCTTCCAGATGCCGGAAAAAAACGCCACGATGGCATAACGCAACCACATCGGCAGCTTGGATTGCCGCAGCCATTCCATGTTGTACTCGGCGTTGTTAGGATCGGTTGTCTCTCCCAAGTTATAGTGGTGCAGCAGGTCGTGCTCGTGATGCCAGCCGGGCAGGGTCATCCAATCCGGCCAATCGATAAAGCGCCGCCAGCCCCGGCCAAAGGTTTTGCTGGTGTAGTTTTTGCCGGCCGCCGAATTTTTGTCGTAGCCTTTGTGCACGATGGGGTGGGCGACTTGCGTCCAGCGGGTGAAACTGCCCTGGCTGATCAGCAAGGCGGAAACCGGATTGGGCAGCAGCCAGGCGGTGCCGTAGCCGATGATCGAGCAGATTTGGCCCCAACGCTCCATGCTTTTTAAATGCTTAAAATCGTCAGGGCCGATATCGGCCAAGGCTTGCCGATGGAGCTGGTCGATATCTTTTGCCAATTGCGCGCGATCGACTGTCTGGTAACTGTGTAAACTCAAAGCGGGTGGCCTCAATGTGCAAGGGTGGGTATTGAAATGTGTCGCCGCTACCCCAGCATTGCCGGCCCGCGACGGTTGCGGCGCGGATATTCTCCGGGCAAAAAAAAGGGCCTACGTTTTAGCGTAAACCCCTGATTTATTTAACTCACCCGGACGAGCCCGAACCCCGGTTCCGGTGGTGAACGGAACGGCGGCCGGTAGAAATTTTGGTTTAGTAACTTGCGGGAATTGTAGCATACCCCGGGCCGGCCCAAGCCGCCGATTTGCAGACCCCGCCTATTCCGGCATGCCGCGCCCGATCTCCGGCCGGAGGATTCGGCAAACTATAACATTGACGCGGTCGCTGGAAACCCCGGTTTCTGCTAAATTGAAATCCCAATATCAACCTACCGGCACCGATAAGGGAGTTCCCATGTTTAACAAACCGTCATGCCGTCTTGTGCTTTGGGCGCTGGCCGCGCTTGCCCTCCTCCGCCCTCTCGCGGCGTCCGCGCAAGAACCAAGCGCGGACGTGGTCATTGTCGGCGCGGGTCTTTCCGGGCTTAGCGCGGCTTACTATTTAAAAAAAGCCGGTAAGTCCTGCGTTATTCTGGAAATGAGCCCGCACATAGGCGGGCGGATTCGCACGGCGAATTATGCCGGGCAAGCGCATGCCGAAATCGGTCTGGAGGAATTTTGGGAAAACAATCCCGCCATTCGGATACTGCAAGAACTCAAGGTGCCGCTTGAATCGTCCTACTCCAGTTTTTCCAGCTTCTACCGTCAAGGCCGGATTTATCCATTTACCCAGTCCGACAATTTCGGCTTTCTGCAATCCGTGCTTGACGCAGACGAGGTAAAAGCCTACCAAGCATGGGACAAGACCATGGCGGAGCTTTACCGCCAACTGGAGCAACGCCCCTTGCCTCAATCCCTATTGGCGCTGAAAGAGCTGCCGTTTGCCGAATGGCTGCGGACAACCAGCGGCTTATCCGCTAAAGCCTTGGACTTCGTCCGCATCGAGACGGAACCGGAATACGCCACCTCATGGGACAAAATCAGCGCACTGGACGGCATCGCCGAGTGGCATTTGTTTTCGGGACAGGGTTTAACACCCCGGCACGTGGTCGGCGGCAATCAGCATGCGGCACGGGCCATCGCCGATTTCATCGGTCATGAGCATATCCGCCTCAATCAATTGGTCACCCATATCGAAGCGGACGATAACGGCGTGGAAATCACCGCTATCGACCAAAGCGACTTTCAACAGCGGATTTTCCGTGCCCGCCACGCCATCACAGCCATACCTCTGTTCAGGCTGAACGATATTCAGTTCAGCCCGCCACTGTCGCCGGAAAGAATCGAGGCCATAAAAACCCAGGCCTCCGGCGCTTACTTTACCGCCCACGTTTTGCTGGACAACCGCGCCAGCCGTTTTTGGACGCAAGATCAAGAAAGCATTTTGCCGATTTTATCCGACGGGCCGCTGGGCGTCATTTACGAGGGCCATACGGCCGCCAATCGTGACGCGCTGTTGAATCTATTGATAAGCGGGAGCCATGCCGAACGCTTCAACGCCCGCGGCGACACGCCGGAAGAAACCAAGGCGATTCTATCGACAGCATTGGAAAAACTTTGGCCGGGCATTGGCGCGATGATCAAGCAAATGACCTTCTACCGTTACCACCCCCGCGCCATTGCCGCCTGGCCCGTGGGCCGCTCCCGTTTTGACGGCCTTTCCGAGTCGTTGAGGAAACCTCAAGGCCGGGTGTATTTTGCCGGCGACTTTACCGAAGACACACACTCCAACGGCGCCGTAAATGCCGCTATTCGGGCGGTGAACGGTATTCTTCAAGAGGCGGAAGCCGATTAAGCGGTCGAATTTCGGCATGCGCGCCCTACGCAGGTTAAATTCAGTACCGCCGGCAAAACGGAAAACGCATTGAAAGCCTGATCCGCCGAACTCCGCAAACATTGGCAACACGACGCGCCAACGCTATATTCCTGTACCATTATCGCCTCGGCCGCCGCGGCCCCGTATCGTCACCGGCCGGATGCAAGATGCCGCCGAATGATCGGGCACAGCGGATACGGCCGCCGCCGCGGCTTGCAGGCCAAGCACAGAAACATAAAAAGGAAACCTTTAATGGCCAAAGCCAAAAAAGTCGTCAAAGAAGAACCGTTAGAAACCCAACTCTGGAAAGCCGCCGACAAGCTACGCAAAAACATAGACGCCGCCGAATACAAGCACGTCGTACTCGGGCTGATTTTTCTCAAATACATTTCCGATGCGTTTGAAGAAATGTTCGCCAAGCTGCAAGCCGGCGAAGGCGAATACGCCGGCGCCGATCCGGAAGATAAAGACGAATACCAAGCGGAAAACATTTTCTTTGTGCCGGCAGAAGCGCGGTGGTCGTTTTTATTAGCCAAAGCCAAACAGCCCGATATTGGCACTTTTGTTGACGGTGCAATGGATGCGATCGAAAAAGAAAATCCCTCGTTAAAAGGCGTTTTACCCAAAGTCTTTGCCCGGCAAAATCTCGATCCTACCAGCTTGGGCGGTTTGATAGATTTGGTCGGTAACATTGCGCTAGGCGATGCCAAAGCCCGTAGCGCCGATGTGCTGGGCCATGTATTCGAATATTTTCTCGGCGAATTCGCACTGGCGGAAGGCAAGCAAGGAGGTCAGTTCTATACGCCGCGCAGCATCGTGGAGCTTTTGGTTGCCATGTTGGAACCGTATAAAGGCCGGGTGTTCGATCCGTGTTGCGGTTCCGGCGGTATGTTCGTGCAATCGGAAAAGTTTGTCGAAGAGCATCAGGGCCGTATCAACGACATTTCCATCTACGGACAGGAAAGCAATCAAACCACTTGGCGGCTGGCGAAAATGAATCTGGCGATTCGCGGCATAGACAGCTCCCAAGTCAAATGGAACAACGAAGGCTCGTTTTTGAATGACGCGCATAAAGACTTGAAAGCGGATTTCGTCATTGCCAATCCGCCGTTCAACGTCAGCGATTGGAGTGGCGAACTGTTGCGAACCGATGGCCGTTGGCAATACGGCACACCGCCAGCCGGCAATGCCAACTTTGCTTGGCTACAGCATTTTATTTATCACTTGTCGCCTACAGGTAAAGCCGGTGTGGTTTTAGCCAAAGGCGCACTGACCAGTAAGACCAGTGGCGAAGGCGAGATTCGTAAAAATCTGATCGCGGAAGGCAACTTGATCGATTGCATTGTTAATCTTCCGGCCAAGCTGTTTTTGAATACGCAAATCCCAGCCGCGTTATGGTTTATGAACCGGGCCCGTAACAACGGACATCCACGCAAAAACGAAATTCTGTTTATAGACGCGCGAAATCTAGGACATTTGATCAACCGTCGTACTCGTGAACTATCGCACGAGGACATTCAACAAATTGCCGATACCTATCATGCGTGGCGTTCCGTAGGGGCGGATTGCATCCGCCCTGGAAATGACAATTGTGCAAAAGGGGCGCATGCAATGCGCCCCTACGAAGATATACCCGGATTTTGTAAATCAGTGCCGTTAGAGCGTGTCGCGGAACTGGATTACGTTTTAACCCCTGGTCGCTATGTTGGCCTTCCGGATGAAGAAGACGATTTTAATTTTGCCGAACGCTTTGCCGCTTTGAAAGCGGAGTTTGAAGCGCAGTTGTTGGAAGAGGCTGAGCTCAATCAGGCTATTGCCGAGAATTTGGCGAAGGTGAAACTATGACCCAGCCTGTTACAGTCAATGTTGACCTTATCTATCAAGACATACGGCAACTGATTGAAGACGCAAAAGTTCAGGTGGTTAGTCAGGTGAATCAAGCCTTGGTTTTGACCTATTGGCAGATTGGTAAACGCATAAAAACACAGGTGCTGCAAGACGACCGTGCGCAATATGGCGCTGGCGTCATCAAGCAATTAGCCCAACAGCTAACCAGAGAATACGGCAACGGTTTCAGCCATTCCTCTTTAACGCGCATGGCAAAGTTTTACGGCTATCTACCTGAACAGCAAAAAGTTGCGACACTGTCGCAACAATTAAGCTGGTCGCATTTTGTCGAACTGATCAAAATCGAAGACGAACTCAAAAGAGCCTTTTACATACGGCTTTGCAGCGATGCTCGCTGGCCGGTGCGTACTTTACGCGAACGCATGGATAGCATGCTTTACGAGCGCACCGCGCTATCCAAACAAGCCGATATCATCATTGCCCAAGAACTTGCCGCACCCACCAGTCCGCAACTGTTTCTCAAAGACCCCTACCTGCTCGACTTTCTAGACCTAAAAGACGGCTTTACCGAAAAAGATCTGGAAAACGCGATACTCGCCGAAATGGAACGCTTCATATTAGAGCTAGGCAGCGACTTTGCTTTTATGAGCAGACAGCAGCGCATCCAAATCGGCGGCAACGATTACTACATCGACCTGTTGTTCTTCCATCGCAAACTGCGCCGCTTGGTGTTAATCGAACTGAAGCTCGGCGAATTCAAGGCCGAATACAAAGGCCAAGTGGAGTTGTATCTAAAATGGCTGGCTAAATATGAACAGCAAAGCGACGAAAACCCACCGATAGCGATTATTTTATGCAGCGACAAAGACACCGAAGTAGTCGAATTACTGGATTTGGAGCAAGACCACATCCATGTCGCCGAATACTGGCTGCAACTGCCCTCAAAATCAATATTGCAGGCTAAATTGCACAAAGCCATGATCGAAGCCAAAGCGCGCTTGGAATATAGAGCGGTGCAGCAACTTAACGAGGATGAAAAACCATGAAGCCAGACAAGGCGTTATTTCATTTTACCGTCGCACAATTGATTGAAGAATTGCAACGCCTGCCTGCCGATTTACCTGTGTTAACCAGCGGCTACGAAAGCGGTTTTGAAAACATTTATCATCCCGAAATCGTTACCCTAAAATATGAGCCGGAAAGTCCGTATTTTGAAGGCCAATTTCAAACAGCTGATGATTTATCACCGGATAGTTTTCAAGCTGTGATTTTAATGAGGGAGCATCGGGATGATTAGCGCATTGACAGCGGAGTTTGAGGCACAGTTATTGGAAGAAGCTGAACTCAATCAGGCGATTGCTGAGAATTTGGCACGGTTTCAATTATGAGTGAATGGAAGCAATGCAAATTAGGCGACATTGCGGATGTTCAAACTGGACCATTCGGCAGTCAGCTACATTCAGCCGATTACGTGCAAATTGGCATTCCTTCAATAATGCCAACGAATATTGGTACACGCTTAGAAATTAACACGAGTAATATCGCTTGTATTACTCAAAGTGATGCTGAACGTTTAAGAAAATATTTAGTGAAAGAGGGTGATATTGTCTATAGCCGAAGAGGTGATGTTGAAAAATGTGCATTCATTACAGAAAAGGAAAATGGTTGGCTTTGTGGTACGGGGTGTTTACGGGTTAGATTTAACTCTGATGAGGTTTCACCAAAATATTGCGCGTACTATCTATCAACAGACGAAATTAAAGGCTGGGTAAGTGGTCATGCAGTTGGTACAACAATGCCAAACCTGAACACCACTATATTAAGTCGTTTACCTTTAACGCTTCCCACACTAAACGAACAAAAAGCTATCGCTGCCGTACTCAGCAGTCTTGATGATAAAATTGACCTGTTGCACCGACAAAATAAAACCCTTGAAGCCATGGCGGAAACGTTGTTTCGGCAGTGGTTTATTGAAGAGGCTAAAGAGGATTGGGAAGAGAAAAAACTTGAAGAATTAGTTGATATTGGCATTGGACGGACTCCTCCAAGAAATCAACATGAATGGTTTTCAGAATGTTCAGATGATATTAAATGGATTTCTATAAAAGATTTGGGGAACGATGGTGTCTTTATTTTTAAAACAGCAGAATATTTAACTCATGGGACGGTTGATCAGTTTAACATACCTGTTATTCCAAAAGACACGGTTGTTTTAAGTTTTAAAATGACAGTAGGACGGGTTGCTATTACCTCTGAAGAAATGTTGTCCAATGAGGCTATCGCACACTTCAAATTTAATAAACAAACGCCATTTACGAAAGAATATTTATATTTATTCTTGCGGAGTTATAAATATGATTTGTTAGGAAGCACTTCTTCTATTGTTACTTCAATAAATTCTGCGATGATAAAGAAAATTGAAATTCCAATACCGGATGATTCTTTAATGAAAAAGTTTGATACCTCTGTTAAGTTGTTTTTTCATAAGATACGAAGAAATCAATTGCAAGTTCGTACCCTTGAAAAACTCCGCGACACCATACTACCAAAACTCATGAGCGGTGAAGTGAAGGTTAAAATATGACTGGAAGAAACAGACGTATTGGCTCAATTAAAAATGAGCTTATCAAGAAATCAAGAGAAGCCGCTCTTGCTGCTGTTCAAATTTTTAATAACCCCAATATAACTTTTAAATCTGAATCATATGTGGTTTTGATGATAATCGCATGGACTTACCTATTACATGCATATTTTAAAAGCAAAAGAATTGAGTATCGTTACTACCAGAACAACGGAACTAGACGAGTTTTTGATAAAACTAAGCATGGTGCATACAAACACTGGGAATTAGAGAGGTGTTTAAAAGACGCGCAATCTCCGATAGATAAAGATACTGCAAATAATATTTATTTTTTAATTGGCTTGCGTCATGAGATCAGAAGTGGCCCCAATCGTATGAACAGTAGAATCCAAAATTAAAGTGAAATCCCTGCTGTTGGTTAGGCTGCCTTTTTAACGATTGGCAGCAAGTCGTAATAGGCCTGATGAGGCGTTTGTCGATTCA
>Ga0207952_1000236_pt1 | contig 54257 bp, 50 predicted proteins | sample SubbioR12Aug_8Ca_FD_184831 | JGI IMG/M metagenome (GOLD analysis project Ga0207952, IMG submission 184831) | Serpentinite rock and fluid subsurface biosphere microbial communities from McLaughlin Reserve, California, USA - CR12Aug_8Ca (SPAdes) | ecosystem: Environmental > Terrestrial > Deep...
GCTGGCAGCGTTGCGGCTCTTGCAGGGGCAACCAGCCCCTGCCACGCGCCGCGCCTCGCCAGCGGCCTTCCTGGCCCAATCACGATGACCCAGAATGGTCGCGAAATGCCCTAAGCCCCGGTCAGGCCATTCCGGTCAGCTTCTTCTTGTCACTGCGGAAATGCCGGTCGAGGTGGAGATTGAGCGCGGTCAATGCCATGGCCAGCCGCGCCGCGGCGATCCGCTCGGGTCCGGCCAGGCTGCGCCAGTGTTCGGGATCCTCACGCCAGGCCCGCCGGGCCTCGGCCACGCTCTGCTCCGGTGGCAGCAATTCGCGCACCGCGTCATCGAGTTGGCGGCCCGTCGCGATAATCGCCATGGCCGCCTCGCCTTCAAGCTCACCGCCATCAAAGCGCCTCAGCACGCCGCAGCGAAACCGTCGGCAGACGCCTGGGCGCTCGGCATAGATCGTACAGCAGGTGCCATCCAGCAGCGGGCAGGGGAATGCCAAGCCTGGGCCATCGCCCGACCACAGCGGCGCCCCGCGCGCGGCCATGTCGCGGGCTTCGTCGTCAGTCAGTTTGCCGAAATCGAAGATCGATCCGGCGCAGCACAGTCCGCAAGCGGTGCACAGCGCGCTTTCGTCGATCGCTTCGGGCACTGGCGCCGGGATTATTCAAGCTCCCAGGCGCGTTCGCCGTGGCTGGCCAGATCGAGCCCTTCGCGCTCGTCGTCCTCGCCAACGCGCATCGGGATCACCAGGCTGACCAGCACCGCGATCACACCGCTGGCAACCGCCGACCAGATCGCGACCACGCCCACGCCGACCAGCTGCGCGGCGAACTGGCTGACCATGGTGGTGCCTTCGTCAAAGCCGGCGCCGCCCAGCGCCGGGTGCAGAAACACCGCGAGCAACAGTGAGCCGACAATCCCGCCCACGCCGTGAACCGCGAAGACATCGAGCGAATCGTCAATCTGCAGCTTCTGCTTGATGACCTGGATCATCGGGAAACAGGCCAAGGCGGCAATCGCGCCAATCAGGATCGCCGCGCCCGGCGAGACAAACCCGGCGGCCGGGGTGACTGTCGCCAGCCCGGCGATGGCCCCGGTGGCAAAGCCCACGCTGGTCGGCTTTCCGACCTTGATCTTTTCGATTGCCAGCCAGACCAGCGCTGCGGTGCTCGCGCCCAGGTGGGTGGCGATGATCGCGCTTGATGCGGCATCGTCAGCGGTCAGCGCCGAGCCGCCGTTGAACCCGAACCAGCCGACCCACAACAGACCGGCCCCGGCCATGGTCAGCGAAGGGCTGTGCGGCAGCATCAGCGTCTTGGGAAAGCCCATCCGCTTGCCGATCAGCATCGCCACAACCAGCGCCGAGACCCCGGCGGTGGTGTGAACCACGATCCCGCCGGCGAAATCCTTGGTGCCGATTTTGGTGGCCAGCCAGCCATCGCCCCAGACCCAGTGCGCGACCGGAGCATAGACCACCAGCACCCAGATCGCGCAGAACGCCACGACCCAGCCGAACCGCGCCCGGTCAACCCAGGCCCCGACCATCAATGCCGGGGTGATCGCCGCAAAGGTCATCTGGAACAGCGCAAAGGTCCGTTCGGTCACGGTGTAATCGCCGCGCAGCAGGTTGACGGTGTTGTTGAGCATCCACATGTCGCCGGTGCCGATCCAGCCATTGCTGGCATCGCCAAAGGCCAGGCGGTAACCCAGCATGACCCACAGCACTGATGCCACCGCGGCAATCGCGCCGACCTGGACCATGATCGCCAGGAAGTTCTTGGCCCGCACCAGCCCGCCATAGAACAGCGTCAAGCCCGGCATGGTCATCAGCAGCACCAGTGCCGCCGAGATCAGCACCCAGGCATTGTCGCCGCTGTTGAGCGCGTCCTCGGCTTCGGGCACGACTTCTTGTGCCCAGGCAACTGCGGGTAGCAGCATGGCACTTGCGGCCAGGCCCAGGGCCGAAAACTTGCGCATCGAATTCTCCCATTGCCGCGCGGCCAGCCGCAGCGCGATTCCTCGCTGGCGGGCTTAGAGCAACGATCGCATATCAGGCAAGGCGGCAGGCGCAGTCTTGTTGCGCCGAAGCGGGATTATGCCCAACCCTCAAGCACCTGATCAGGCGGGCGGTGGCCATCGACCCAGAAGCGGATATTGGCGATGACTTTCTCACCGGCATGGGCCCGGCCTTCCATCGTCGCGCTGCCCAGGTGCGGCAGGGTGATGACGTTGGGCAGCGCAATCAGCCGCGGATCGACATCGGGTTCATTGGCGAAGACATCGAGGCCGGCCCCGGCGATCTGGCCGGTCTGCAACGCGGCGATCAGCGCCTCTTCATCAATCAGGTCACCGCGGGCGGTGTTGATCAGGTAGGCGGTGGGCTTCATTTCCGCGAGCCGCGCGGCATTGACCAAATGATGCGTGCCGGCCCCTGCCGGGCAATGCAGCGTGACGATATCGCTTTCGGCAATCAACCGCTCCAGGTCGGGCTCATAGCGGGCACCGAACATCGTCTCGATGCTGGGCGGCAGACGGTGACGGTTGTGATAGACCACTTCCATCCCGAAAGCCCGCGCACGGTGGGCGACGGCCTGGCCGATCCGGCCCATGCCGACGATCCCGAGCCGCTTGCCGCCAATGCAATGCCCCAGCATCGCGGTGGGGGCCCAGCCGGTCCACTGGCCGTCGCGGACCAGGCGGCTGCCTTCGCCCAGGCGGCGCGGGACCGAGAGGATCAGCATCATGGTAAGGTCGGCGGTATCGTCGGTGAAGACGCCTGGGGTGTTGGTGACAATGATCTTGCGGCTGCGCGCCGCGCCCAGCGCGATATGTTCGATCCCGGCCCCGAAATTGGCAATCAGTCCCAGCCGGTCGCCCGCTGCCTCAATCATTCCGGCATCGATCCGGTCGGTAACGGTAGGGACCAGCACGTCGCTGCCGTTCATCGCCTCGACCAGCTCATCACGGGTCAGCGGGCGGTCTTCGGTGTTGAGCACCACGTCGAACAGTTCGCTCATCCGGGCTTCCACGCTGGGCAGCAGATGCCGGGTTACATGGACGCGCGGCTTGCCGGCGATGCGGCGGGCGAGGGGGGTATCTGAAACGACAGGCATGTCTATACGGCTAGGCCGTGGCAGGCCGGGCGGTCAAGCGGCTTGAAGCATGACTGGCTTAGGGGCTATTGCGGGCTATGCCGCGAATCCCCTTCCGTGCCTTCGGCGCCGCACTGTTGATCCTGTCGGCACCGCTGATGGCGCAGGATACCCAAACCCCCTATTGGGCTTCGATCCGCAAGAGTGAGCCGATCAACATGCGGGTCGGTCCCGGAGAAGACTACCGGATCCTGTGGGTCTACCAGCGCCAGCATCTGCCGATGAAGGTCTTGCGGATCAAGGAAGGCTGGCGACTGGTCGAGGATCCCGATGGCGCGCGGGGCTGGGTGCTCGCCCGGTTTCTGACCCGTGACCGCGGCGCGATCATCAAAGGCAAGGAAGCCGCGCCGATGCGCGAGGCGGGCGATGCCAATGCCAAGCTGCTGTGGCGCCTGGCTCCTGGCGTGATCGGCTTGCTGGGCGATTGCAAGGCGGGCTGGTGCGAACTCGCCGTCGGCCCGCGTCAGGGCTATGTCGAGCAGGCGCGATTGTGGGGGGCAGGGGAGCCTTAAGACTGGCCGTCAATGCGTGAACCGAAAGCCCTTCCCCGGTGGGGAAGGGTTGGGATGGGGGTTCCACGCTGGCCGGATAGCTCAGAGCCCCCACCCCCAACCCCTCCCCGCCGGGGAGGGGAGATTCAACCTTCTGCTATTCCCCAGCGGAGTTCGTCAGCCGCGGTGGTGCTGGTCAGGACTTTCTTGCTTGCGGCATCGTACACATCGGACACGCCGGTTGGAAGCTGAGCGGCGACAGCATCAGCCGGTTCGATGCCGGCGGCCGCAAGGGCCATGTCCAAGCGAGCAGACTGCGGGGAGCAGGGGAGCCCCAGCAAGCTCCCCCAATTGCCCCGGAAACCGCCTATTTGGCGACTGGCCTGACGGTTACCACAACGCCTTTTTCGTCGGTTGCGGTGAAGCTGCCGTCGGCTGCGCGCACGCTTTCGGTATAGCAATGCGTTGGCTTGTCCTTGCCGGACGGATCGAAGCACACCTTGCCGTCGGCGAGTTTGACGACGCCTGCCTCGGTCAGCCCCTTTGTGGGAACCCGCGAATAGGCGTAGTCGGCTCCAATCGTGGCCTTGGCTAAGGGCTTGCCGTCGCTCGATGTCACGTCGTAGGCACCGGGAGCAGGTAGCGCGGGGGTCCAAGTGGTCGCGGCGACCGGTGCGGCGGCACTTTGGGTGACTTCGGCGGCCGGCTCTTGCTTGCCGCAGCCGGAAACGGCGGCGAACAGTACCACTGCTGCGGCGATAGACGATGTGCGTTGCATGGGCTGCCTCTCCTGTTTGAACTGAAGCCCGTGACTACTACAGCTTGGTGACATGTGCTAGACCAGTTCGACCGCCACCGCCGTCGCCTCGCCGCCGCCGATGCACAAGGACGCGACGCCCCTGGTCTTGCCGTGGCGTTGCAGCGCGGCGATCAGCGTGGTGACGATCCGCGCGCCCGAAGCGCCGATCGGGTGGCCCAGCGCGGTCGCCCCCCCGTGGACGTTGATCTTCTCGTGCGGGATGCCAAGGTCGTGCATCGCGAACATCGCGACGCAGGCGAAGGCTTCGTTGACTTCGAACAGGTCGACATCGCCCAGCGACCAGCCGGCCTTGGCCAGCACTTTGTTGATCGCGCCAACCGGGGCGACGGTGAAGTCCTTGGGTTCCTGGGCGTGGGCGGCGACCGCGACGACCTGGGCGACCGCCTTGTGGCCCTTGGCCTCGGCCACGCTCTTGCGGGTCAGCACCAGTGCCGCAGCGCCGTCCGAAATCGAGCTGGAGGTGGCAGCGGTGATCGTGCCGTCCTTGGCGAAAGCAGGCTTGAGCGAGGGGATCTTGTCCGGGCGGCCCTTGCCGGGGGCTTCGTCGGTATCGACTACAGATTCGCCAGCGCGGCTGACCACGGTGACCGGCGCGATCTCGCCCTTGAACGCCCCATCGGCAATCGCCGCCTGGGCCCGGCGCAGCGATTCTATGGAGTAGGCGTCCTGTGCTTCACGGGTCAGCTGATAGGCATTGGCAGTGTCCTGCGCGAAAGTGCCCATCGCCCGGCCCGGCTCATAGGCATCTTCCAGCCCGTCGAGGAACATGTGGTCATAGGCGGTGTCATGCCCGATCCGCGCGCCCGAGCGGTGCTTCTTGAGCAGGTAAGGGGCATTAGTCATGCTTTCCATCCCGCCCGCGACGACCAGATCGATGGTTCCGGCGGCCAGCGCCTCGGCACCCATGATCAGTGTTTGCATGCCCGATCCGCAGACCTTGTTGACCGTGGTTGCCTGGACCGACTTGGGCAGCCCGGCCTTGATCGTGGCCTGACGGGCCGGAGCCTGGCCGAGGCCAGCGGGCAGCACGCAGCCCATGTAGACGCGCTCAACATCCGCGCCGTCCACCCCGGCGCGCTCGACCGCGGCCTTGATTGCGGTCGCGCCAAGGTCGGTTGCGCTGGCATCGCTGAGCACGCCTTGCATGCCGCCCATCGGGGTGCGGGCATAGGACAGGATGACGATCGGGTCGTTGGCGGAGAGCTGGGCCATGGGAAGTGCCTTTCAGGAAGCAATGAGTCTCGCCATGGTCTAATGCTGCAACGCAACAAAGGCAATTGCGTGCTTGCTATCGCGGTCGCCTTGCGGAAAAAGAGTGGCAAATAGAAACGGGGAACCTGAAATGACTGCCGAACTGACCCGCATGAACGATGTGCTGGGGCGTCAGCGCGCCGCTTTTACCGCCGCCATGCCCGAGCCGCTCTCGGTCCGGCGCGATCGGATCGACCGGGCGATTGCCTTGCTGATCGACCACAAGGACGCTTTCGCCAAAGCGGTCAGCGCCGATTTCGGTCACCGCAGCACCGAACAGACCTTGATGACCGATATCATGCCCTCGGTTGGCGCGCTCAAGCACTCGAAGAAGCATTTTGAGGCCTGGAGTCGCAACGAAAAGCGCAAACCGATGTTCCCGCTTAATCTGCTCGGCGCAAAGGCCGAAGTGGTCTGGCAGCCCAAGGGCGTGGTCGGGGTGATCGCGCCGTGGAACTTCCCGGTCGGCATGGTGATGGTGCCGATGGCCGGGATCCTGGCAGCTGGCAACCGTGCAATGATCAAGCCGAGCGAGTTCACCGAGCGCGTCGCGGAGGTCTTTGCCGAGGTTGTCCCGCAGTACTTCGCCGAAGAAGAAATGGCGGTTTTCACCGGCGGGGTCGAAGTCGGCACGGCTTTCAGCAAGCTCGCCTTCGACCATATGATCTTCACTGGCGCGACCAGCGTGGGCAAACACATCATGCGCGCCGCAGCGGACAATCTGGTGCCGGTGACGCTGGAACTGGGCGGCAAGAGCCCGACCTTTATCGGCCGCAGCGCCGACAAGACCAAGGCCGGATCGCGGATCGCGATGGGCAAGATGATGAACGCCGGGCAGATCTGTCTCGCGCCCGATTACCTGCTGGTTGCCAAGGACCAGGAAGGCGAGGTGATCGAAAGCGTCAAAAGCGGCGTGGCCGAGATGTACCCGACGCTGCTCGCCAATGACGACTACACCTCGGTGGTCAACGGCCGTAACTTCGAACGCCTGCAAGGCTATCTCAAGGACGCGCAGGACAAGGGCGCCGAGCTGATCGAGGTCAATCCCGCGGGCGAGGACTTCAAGGCTTCAAACGGCAACAAGATGCCGCTGACCATCGTGCGCAATGTCACCGACGACATGAAGGTCATGCAGGAGGAAATCTTCGGCCCGATCCTGCCGGTGATGACCTATGACTCGATCGATCAGGCGATCGATTACGTCAACGCGCATGACCGTCCGCTTGGCCTCTATTACTTCGGCAGCGACAAGGTCGAGGAGCGACACGTGCTCAGCCGCACGATCTCGGGCGGGGTTACGGTCAACGACGTGCTGTTCCACAATGCGATGGAAGATCTGCCGTTCGGCGGGGTCGGGCCTTCGGGAATGGGCAATTACCATGGGCTGGACGGGTTCAAGACCTTCAGCCACGGCCGCGCGGTCTATCGCCAGCCGGGGCTCGATGTCGGCAAGCTCTCGGGCTTCAAGCCGCCCTATGGCAAGACCACCCAGTCCACCCTGGCGCGTGAGCTGAAGAAGTAAGGTTCCCCTCCCGCTTGCGGGAGGGGCTAGGGGTGGGCAAGTGAATCAAATCGCAAGGTTCCGGGTGGCCGACTGACCCACCCCCGACCCCTCCCGCAAGCGGGAGGGGGGAATCGCGGACATCGGATCGTATTTTGTGTTTCGGCGTGGAAATTTGAGCAATTCTAAGGGCAGTCCCCCTTGCGCGGGGGGCTGGCCGGGACTAGGGCGCGGGCTATCTGAAAGCTAGGTGAGTCCGCGCCTTGGTAGACCTGTCGCAATACCTGCCGATCCTGATCTTCCTGGGAATCGCCTTCGGGCTTTCGGCCTTGTTCGTGTTCGCGCCGATGGGCGTTGCCCGGCTGACCGGCACGCACCAGCCGAATGACGAGAAGAACAGCGAGTACGAATGCGGCTTTCCCGCCTTCGAGGAACCGCGCAGCCAGTTCGACGTGCGCTTCTATCTGGTCGCGATTCTGTTCATCATCTTCGATCTTGAAGCCGCGTTTCTGTTCCCCTGGGCAGTGACCTTCCTGGACCTGGGCTGGGCGGCGTGGATTGCGATGATGGTGTTTATTGCCGAACTGGTGTTGGGTCTGGTCTATGCCTGGAAAATGGGGGCTTTGGATTGGGAATGAGTGTTCCGGTTGATGCCCTTGGCCGCCCGCTGTGGAACGGCCCGGTTACCGCGCCTGACGCGGCGTTCTTCAATGACCTCAATGGTGAGTTGGGTGACAAGGGCTTCCTGGTCACCAACACCGAGGACCTGTTCCAGTGGGCCCGCACCGGCTCGCTGTGGTGGATGACCTTTGGCCTCGCCTGCTGCGCGGTCGAGATGATCCATGTCAACATGCCGCGCTACGATATGGAACGCTTCGGCTTCGCCCCGCGCGCGTCCCCACGCCAATCGGACGTGATGATCGTCGCGGGCACGCTGTGCAACAAGATGGCCCCGGCGCTGCGCAAGGTTTACGACCAGATGTCGGAGCCGAAATACGTCATCTCGATGGGCAGCTGCGCCAATGGCGGCGGCTATTACCACTACAGCTATTCGGTGGTGCGCGGGTGTGACCGGATCGTTCCGGTCGATATCTACGTCCCCGGCTGCCCGCCGACTGCCGAGGCGCTGATGTATGGCGTGATGCAGCTCCAGCGCAAGATCCGCCGGGTCGGGACGGTCGAGCGATGAGCTGCGAACTGATCCACAAACCACACCCGTTCGTGTCGAGCGAAGTCGAGACACTGTGCGCGGCATCTCGACTTCGCTCGATGCGAACGGAGGTAGGTATCTAATGGCCGTAGTCCACTCCGCCCCGCGCACCGCCTCGAACGAAGGCGTTGTCGCTGCGCTCAGCAAGGCGCTCGGCAAGTCGTTGATCTCCGCGCAAGAAGCCCACGGCGAAGTGGTGCTGACCGTCGCGCGCGATGCCATCGTGGGTGCGCTGCGCACCTTGCGCGACGAGCACCAATACCAGCAGCTGATGGAAATGGCCGGGGTCGATTACCCCGACCGGGCCGAACGCTTCGAAGTGGTTTACATGCTGCTCAGCGTGACGAAGAACCATCGCCTGCTGGTCAAGGTCAATGCCGCCGAGGATAGTCCGGTGCCCAGCGTGACTAGCCTGTGGCCCAACGCCGGCTGGCTCGAACGCGAGGTGTTCGACATGTATGGGGTGATCTTCGACGGCAACCCGGACCTGCGCCGGATCCTCACCGACTATGGCTTTGAAGGCCACCCATTCCGCAAGGACTTCCCGCTGACCGGCTATGTCGAGCTGCGCTACAGCCCCGAGGAAGCGCGCGTGGTCTATGAACCGGTCAAGCTGGCGCAAGACCTGCGCCAGTTCGATTTCATGAGCCCGTGGGAAGGCGCCGAATACGTGCTGCCTGGGGATGAGAAGGCGGAGGGAGGAGCATGACCCGGTTCCTCACGCGGAGACGCGGAGACGCGGAGAATTTGTGGTGAGAGATTTGGAAGAAATCTCTGGCGACGTGCTTGACTGCGCGGTTCAGCTGCATCGGGATTTGGGTCCTGGGCTGCTTGAGAATGTCTATGAGCTCATTCTTGCAGCTATGCTGCAAGAGCGTGGCTATAGCGTAGAGACTCAGCGCAAGGTTGAGATCAGATACAAACACCACGTGATCCAGTCTGTAATGCGGATTGATATGCTCGTGGATTCGCTTTTGCTGGTTGAATTGAAGTCGGTTGAGAAATTGCTTCCCGTCCACGGGAAGCAGGTAAACACCTATCTTCGGCTGATGGATTTGACCTGTGGGCTGTTGATTAACTTCGGCGGGGCAACCATCAAGGGTAACGTGCAGCGCATCGTGAACGGTTATACCCCCTCCGCGTCTCCGCGTCTCCGCGTGAACCAATCTTCGACGGGAGCAGTGCAATGACCTTCCAGCTCGAAGAATCGCCCACCACTGGCGATGAAGTCATCACCAATTACACGATCAATTTCGGCCCCCAGCACCCGGCCGCGCACGGTGTGCTGCGGATGGTGCTGGAGCTCGATGGCGAGAATATCGAACGCGTCGATTGCCACGTAGGCCTCCTCCACCGCGGCACCGAAAAGCTGATCGAGCACAAGACCTACCTGCAGGCGCTGCCGTACTTCGACCGGCTCGACTATTGCTCGCCGCTGGCGATGGAGCACTCCTATGTGCTGGCGATCGAAAAGCTGCTCAACTTGGAAGTGCCGCTGCGCGGGCAATACCTGCGCGTGCTGTTCGCCGAGCTGACCCGGATCTGCAACCACATGCTCAACATGGGGTCGCACATGATGGACGTCGGCGCGATGACGCCGAACCTGTGGCTGTTCGAAATCCGCGAGGATTGCCTCAACTTCTTCGAGCGCGCTTCGGGCGCCCGCATGCACTCGGCCTGGTTCCGCCCCGGCGGGGTCCACCAGGACGTGCCGCAAGCCTTGCTCGACGATTTGGGCGTCTGGCTCGACGACCGCCTGCCGCGCCTGTTCGAAGACGCGATGAGCCTGGTGGTCGACAACCGCATCTTCAAGCAGCGCAATGTCGATATCGCGCTGGTCTCCAAGGAAGACGCGCTGGCCTGGGGCTTCTCCGGCCCGATGATCCGCGCTGCCGGTATTCCGTGGGATCTGCGCAAGAGCCAGCCCTACGACGTATACGACCGCGTGGAATTCGATATTCCGGTCGGCACCCGCTCGGACTGCTATGACCGCTTCATGGTCCGCGTCGAGGAAGTGCGCCAGTCGGCCCGGATCATGAAGCAGTGCCTGCGCGACATGCCCACAGGGCCAGTCGCCAGCACCGACGGCAAGGTCTCCCCCCCCAAGCGGGCCGAGATGAAGCAGTCGATGGAATCACTGATCCACCACTTCAAGCTCTACACCGAAGGCTTCCACGTCCCCGCCGGTGAAGTTTACGTCGCGACCGAAAGCCCCAAGGGTGAATTCGGGGTTTATCTGGTCTCCGACGGCACCAACAAGCCCTATCGCTGCAAGATACGTCCGACCGCTTTCAGCCACCTTCAGGCGATGGACTTCATGTGCAAGGGCCACATGCTGCCCGATGCGACCGCCATTCTGGGCGCGATCGATGTGGTGTTTGGGGAGTGTGACCGGTGAGACGACCTATTGGTGTTGCTGCTCTTACCTTGGCTGCGGTCGGCGCACACGCTGGGCCTGTGAATCAAAGTGTCAACGGCTGGAACATTGTTGCACTTAATGTTGTAAATCGACTTAACTTTAGCGCGCTCAACGGCGATGAAGTCAGATTTAATAACGTGATTGCCGAAGGTGCTACAGTTCAAGGACTAGAAGATCTCGATGAAGGGCCGAAGGTCCGTGGCCTCACTGTCAAGAGTACACAATTGTTTTTGAGCAAGTGTCAGATCTCGGGAATTGACAACGTTTCTTCCGACAGAGTCACAATGCGCATGCGTTGCGTCGGTGGCAAAGAAGCTGGTGTAGATTATTTGCTTGTCGAAGGCGATTCCGCTCGGATTTCGAAGATCGACTTCCGGTTGGGCGCACCGCCACGCATAAACATCAATCAGGTGGTGAAAGACGACTAATGGCTGACCGTCATCTCGAACCCGATACCCCCGAACTGCGCGCACGGTGGGGTGCTTTTGCGTGGTCCAAGGACAACGCCAAGCAGGCCAAGGCGATTGTCGCACGCTATCCGGCCGGGCGTCAGCGCTCGGCGGTGATGCCGCTGCTCGATCTGGCCCAGCGCCAGGTTGGGGCGGAAACGCAGACGCAGGGCTGGTTGCCGATCCCGGTGATGGAATTTGTCGCGGCGCAGCTCGACATGCCGGTGATCCGCGTGGTCGAGGTCGCGAGCTTTTATACCATGTACAATCTGGTTCCGGTGGGCAGGTTCCACGTCCAGGTCTGCGGCACCACGCCGTGCATGCTGCGCGGGTCTGACGACATCATGGCCGCCTGTAAGAAGCGCGGCATGGCCAAGGGGCATACCTCCGCCGACGGGATGTGGACGCTGACCGAGGTCGAATGCATGGGCAACTGCGCCTCGGCCCCGATGGTCCAGATCAACGACGACAACTACGAAGACCTGACCGCCGACCGGCTCGATACCGTGCTCGACGCGCTGGCCTCGGGCAAGAGCCCCAAGGCCGGGACGCAGGAGCCGGGTCGCCACACGGTCGAGCCGCTGGGCGGGCCCAGCACGCTCAAAGAGATGGTCAAGGCCAACCACGATTACCGGGGGGACTGGTGATGGGTTTCGCCATTGATTTCTCACGCGGAGGCGCGGAGACGCGGAGGAGTAGCGCGCGCGGCGAAGCCGCCCTGTTCCTGCAACGCATGTTCAAACTGGAGACTTGCGCAGATTTGAATGGCCTGCGGCCAGCACAACTCCTCCGCGTCTCCGCGTCTCCGCGTGAATCAATGGGAGGCGCAGCATGAGCCTTCAAGATAAAGACCGCATCTTCACCAACCTCTACGGCTACCAGCCGTGGCAGCTCGCGGCTGCCCGCAAGCGTGGCGATTGGGACAATACCAAGGCGATCCTGGCCAAGGGCCGCGATGCCATCGTCGAGGAAATCAAGGCCAGCGGCCTGCGCGGGCGCGGCGGGGCGGGGTTCCCGACGGGCCTCAAGTGGTCGTTCATGCCCAAGGAGCCGAACCCGGCACGGCCCAGCTTCCTGGTGATCAACGCCGACGAATCCGAACCCGGCAGCTGCAAGGACCGCGAGATCATCCGCCACGATCCGCACAAGCTGATCGAAGGCGCGCTGGTCGCCGGTTTCGCGATGGGTGCGCGCGCCGCCTATATCTACATCCGCGGCGAGTACATTCGCGAGGCCGAGACGATGTTCGCGGCCGTGCAGGAAGCCTATGATGCCGGGCTGATCGGCAAGAACGCCTGCAAGAGCGGTTACGATTTCGACGTCTTCGTCCACCGCGGCGCGGGCGCCTATATCTGCGGCGAAGAAACCGCGATGATCGAAAGCCTGGAAGGCAAGAAGGGCCAGCCGCGGCTCAAGCCGCCGTTCCCGGCCGGCGCCGGGCTCTATGGCTGCCCGACCACGGTCAACAACGTTGAATCGATTGCCGTCGCCCCCACGATCATGCGGCGCGGGGCCGGGTGGTTCAGCTCGTTCGGGCGCGACAACAACAAGGGCACCAAGCTGTTCCAGATCAGCGGGCACGTCGAAAAGCCCTGCGTGGTCGAGGAAGCGATGAGCATCCCGTTCCGCGAACTGATCGAAAAGCACTGCGGCGGCATTCGCGGCGGGTGGGACAACCTGCTGGCGGTGATTCCGGGTGGCAGCTCGGTGCCGCTGGTCCCCGGATCGATGTGCCCCGATATGCCGATGGACTTCGATGGCTGCAAGGAAGCCGGATCGGGCCTGGGCACTGCCGCCGTCATCGTGATGGACAAGAGCACCGACATCGTCCGCGCGATCAGCCGCCTGTCCTACTTCTACAAGCACGAAAGCTGCGGCCAGTGCACCCCCTGCCGCGAAGGCACCGGATGGATGTGGCGCGTGATGGAACGCCTGCGCACCGGCGATGCCGACGTGGAAGAGATCGACATGCTGTGGAACGTCACCAAGCAAGTCGAAGGCCACACCATCTGCGCGCTGGGCGACGCTGCCGCCTGGCCAATCCAGGGCCTGATCCGCCACTTCCGCCCCGAGCTGGAAAAGCGGATCGCCGAGAATGTGCGGGAGGCGGCGGAGTGAGGCTGCTTCTCAGCATTCTCGCTATTGGCGCTGGGTTACTGTCCGCTTCCCAGACAGAGGCAGGCTTGTCCGGCAGCAGACTGGCCGAGTATCGCGAAGACGTGCGTTCTTACGCGACCTGCACGGTGCGCAACCACCATGACCGCGCGCGCGAACTGGTTTTGGCCAACGTTGACAACCACACCATGGAACGCAAGTTCGCTGACATCTACACTTCCAAAAAGCTGGCATTCATTTTTGGATGCAAAGAACTGATGTTGCGTGGAGATCAGGGTATCGTCGTTGATCCCGATCTCTACAGGGCTTCGCTTGCGGACGTGCTGGTCAACAAGGACCTTAAGGTTGTTGAGGTCGGCAGCTTCGACAGCGTTGGTCCGCTAACCCATCTCGCCCCGCAATCGGCCAGCGATTTTGAGGCAGCCTATGCCAAAGCCCGCTCGAACGCCGCCAAGGAGACGGTGAAGAAGGCACGGGACGCCAGTGTCGCCAAAGCCTGGCTCTCACAGTTTGGGGAATGCGTGGTTCGTCGCGATCAAGCTACAGCGAAAGAGTGGCTGCTGACCAAACCCGAAAGCGCAGAAGAAGCTAGCGCAATTGGTAAGGCAACTCCTGCTCTGGGCGCTTGCCTTGTGGCCGGGGAAAAGCTGACTTTTGACAAGCACGTGCTGCGTGGAACAGTTGCCATCAATTACTACCGATTGGCCATGGCCAAGAGCCAGGCTGGAGTGTCACGCTGATGCCTAAAGTCACCGTAGATGGCCTCGAACTCGAAGTCCCGCAGGGCGCTACCGTGCTGCAGGCGTGCGAGCTGGCTGGCAAGGAAATCCCGCGTTTCTGCTATCATGAGCGGCTCAGCATCGCCGGCAATTGCCGGATGTGTCTGGTCGAAGTGAAGCCCGGGCCGCCCAAGCCGCAGGCGAGCTGCGCGCTGCCGGCCGCCGAGGGTCAGGAAATCCGCACCGACAGCGAAATGGTCAAGAAGGCGCGCGAAGGGGTGATGGAGTTCCTGCTCATCAACCACCCGCTCGATTGCCCGATCTGCGACCAGGGCGGCGAGTGCGATCTGCAGGACCAGTCGGTTGCCTATGGCCGGGGCGCGAGCCGCTATCACGAGCCCAAGCGCGCGGTGACCGAGAAGTACATGGGCCCGCTGATCAAGACCGTGATGACCCGCTGCATTCAGTGCACCCGCTGCGTGCGCTTCAGCGAGGAAGTGGCGGGGGTGGACGAAATCGGCGCGCTCTATCGCGGCGAGAACATGCAGATCACGACCTATCTCGAAAAGGCGTCGAGCCACGAGATGAGCGCCAATGTGATCGACCTCTGCCCGGTCGGCGCGCTGACTTCGCGGCCCTATGCTTTCGAGGCGCGGCCGTGGGAGCTCAAGAAGACGCTGTCGATCGACGTGTCGGACGCTTGCGGGGCCAACATCCGCCTCGACAGCCGCGGGCGCGAAGTGCTGCGGATCCTGCCGCGCGTCAACGATGACGTGAACGAGGAGTGGATCTCTGACAAGGCGCGCTACCAGGTCGATGGCCTGACCCGCCGCCGGCTCGACAAGCCCTGGCTACGCCGTGACGGCAAGCTGGTTGCGGCGACCTGGGAAGAAGCCTTTGCCGCTGTCGCCAAGATCAACCCCGGCAAGTCGGTTGCGGTGGTCGCGGGCGACATGGTTGATTGCGAAACCATGTTTGCGGCTAAGGCCTTGGCCGGGGCGCTCGGTTCGGACTTGCTTGAAGGCCGCCAGACCGGGCTGGACTACGATTGCTCGAACCTCGCTGCGGTGAACTTCAATTCTGGCCTTGCGGGCATCGAAGAGGCTGACGCGATCCTGATCGTCGGCAGCCATGTTCGCTGGGAAGCCCCCTTGGTGCAGAGCCGCTTGCGCAAGGCGGCCAAGCGCGGGGCCAAACTGTTCGTGGTCGGGCCGGAGTGGGAAACCACCGTGCCGACGACCTTCCTCGGTACCGACCTGTCGGTGATCGACAAGCTTCCGGCCGAAGCCGAAGCCGCGCTCAAGGGCGCGGCGCGGCCTGCGCTGATCCTTGGCGGGGCAGGGCTGGGCAAGGGCGCGCTGGATGCCTGCCTGGCGCTGGCGACCAAGTACAAGCTGGTCCGTGATGGCTGGAACGGCTTCAACGTGCTCCACATGGCGGCGAGCCGCATGGGCGGGCTGATGCTGGGCTATGCTCAGAAGGGCGGCATTGCCGATCTGGTCAAGGCCAAGCCCAAGATGCTGATTTCGCTGGGCGCGGACGAGGTGGATTACACCAAGTTCGCAGGTTCAATGATCGTCTACATCAGCCACCACGGTGACAAGGGCGCGCATGCCGCCGATGTGATCCTGCCCGCCGCCGCTTTCAGCGAGAAGCCGGGCACTTACGTCAACACCGAAGGCCGGGTGCAGTGGGCCGACAAAGCCGTCTTTGCTCCCGGCGACGCGCGCGAGGACTGGACGATCCTGCGCGCCATGGCCGATGCGCTGGGCGTTTCGGTCGGGTTCGACAGCTTCGATGCGCTGCGCACCGCGATGGCCAAGGCCGTCCCGGCGCTGGGCCGCGAGGGTCTTGCGGATTGCGGTGCGCTGCCGAAAGGCAAGGCCGGGGCCAAGGGCACGATCGAAGCCTATCCGATCAAGGACTTCTACCTCACCAACCCGATCGCCCGCGCCAGCGAGACTATGCAGCGCTGCTCGGCCGAGCTGCTGCACGGCGAGACTTTCGCGGAGGCGGCGGAATGACGGGTCTCGGTGATCTGGTGAGGCGTTTGCCGCGGGTATTCTATATCGCTGCCGCAGTGATGTTCGTCTGGAGCCTGGGCAATGCCTTTGTCGAGATGGGTATTCTGTACCAAACCTCCGGGTTGGATGAAACGACTGGGGCAATGCCGCAGGTCACCAAATCCAAAGCGCTCTACTACGCGCTGACGGAGGCGCTGTACCTCGTTGCCAATGGGGCAGTTATCCAGGTTCTGATCGCCATTCATGACCGGGTGGGCAAAGAATGACCGAGTTTTTCCAACAATGGCTGCCCTACGAATGGTCGTGGTTCATCGCCACGATCTCCGGCATCCTGCTCATCGCCCTGCCGCTGATGCTCAGCGTGGCGATGATCATTTACGTCGACCGCAAGATCTGGGCGGCGATGGCGCTGCGCCGGGGGCCGAATGTGGTGGGGCCGTGGGGGCTGCTCCAGTCCTTCGCAGACGGCCTGAAGGTATTCCTGCAGGAAACCATCGTCCCCAGCGCGTCGAACAAAGTGTTGTTCCTGCTTGCGCCGATTATCACCTTTACCGTCGCACTGATGGCCTGGGCGGTGATCCCGTTCAACGGCCGGGCGATCCTGGCCGATATCAATGTCGGGCTGCTCTATATCCTCGCGATCTCGTCGCTGGGGGTTTACGGCACGATCATCGCGGGCTGGTCGTCGAATTCGAAGTACCCGTTCTTCTCGGCAATGCGCGCCAGCGCGCAGATGATTTCCTATGAAGTGTCCATCGGGTTCATCCTGATCTGCGTGGTGATGTACGCCGGCACCTTCAACATGAACGGCATCGTGCTGGGCCAGCGCGAGCATATGTTCGGCCTGCTCAACGGCTATGGCTTCAACCCGCTGCTGTTCCCGATGGCGGTGATGTTCCTGATCAGCGGCATGGCTGAAACCCAGCGCGCGCCGTTCGACCTGACCGAGGCCGAAAGCGAGCTCGTCGCCGGGTACCAGACCGAATATAGCTCGATGAGCTTCGCGCTCTACTGGCTGGGCGAATATGCCAACGTCCTGCTGATGTGCGCGCTCAACGCGACGCTGTTCTGGGGCGGATGGCTACCCCCAATCGAGTGGGCGCCGCTTTACTGGATCCCGGGCTGGCTGTGGCTGTTCGCCAAGATCTTCCTGTTCTTCTTCATCTTCTCATGGGTCAAAGCGACCGTCCCGCGCTATCGTTATGACCAGCTGATGCGCCTGGGCTGGAAGGTGTTCCTGCCGGTGAGCCTGCTGTTCGTCTGCGTGGTGAGCGGTTGGCTGATGTGGAGGCAGGGGGCATGATTCGTCCTGCAATCGCTGCATTGGCCTTCTGCCTCGTTGGCGCTCCTGCATCGGCAGCAGTGCCAGATGCGGCCTATTACTGCTTCAATCCAAAGACCAAATTGGGGTTTTCTCTAACGTACCAGGTTCACGGAAAGAGCATTTCAAACGTGAGCATTCACGCATTTGGCACACCGCGACCTGGGCCGGATATTGACACACACTGGAAAGGCATAGCCGCTGGAGATGCCGTCGAATTTTCATACTCAGAAGTATGGCGTGGGCTCAACGTCTTTGGCACGATGACTTTGAAACCTGCAGTTGAGCCGCGCAGCTTCAAGCTTAATTGGCAGACGAAATACTCCACGGGCAGAACCGAGTTTGGAGATGAATCAGGTCAAGCAGACTGCGTAAAGCAAGACACAAGCACCGGAGGGGCAAAGCCTCAATGACCGCCGCCCAACTCATCAAATCGTTCACCCTGTGGGAGTTCGTGAAAGCGCACCTCCTGACCCTGCGGTATTTCTTCAGGCCCAAGGCGACGATCAACTATCCGTTTGAGAAGAACCCGCTGTCGCCGCGCTTTCGCGGCGAGCATGCGCTGCGGCGCTATGCCAATGGCGAGGAGCGCTGCATTGCCTGCAAGCTGTGCGAAGCGGTCTGCCCGGCGCAGGCGATCACCATCGAAGCCGAACCGCGCGACGACGGCAGCCGCCGCACCACGCGCTATGACATCGACATGACCAAATGCATCTTCTGCGGCTTCTGCCAGGAAGCCTGCCCGGTTGATGCGATCGTCGAAGGGCCGAACTTCGAATACGCCACCGAAACGCGCGAAGAGCTGCTCTACGACAAGGCCAAACTGCTGGCGAACGGGGACAAGTGGGAGCGGGCCATCGCCGCGAACCTTGAAGCCGATGCGCCGTATCGATAGGGGCCGCGTGATGACTGGACGGGGTTCTTTGAGAGAATTTGGCTCACGCGGATGCGCATTCTCACGCGGAGACGCGGAGACGCGGAGGACTTGCGCCGGCCGCGGGCCTGTTTCTGTCACGCGACTGTTCGGCAAAAGGCAGCGTCCTTTGATCATCACGGCTGCGCCGTTGACACCACCCCTCCGCGTCTCCGCGCCTCCGCGTGAACCAATCCAAACCGCAGGTGCCGCATGATCACCGCCCTGTCCTTCTATCTCTTCGCGGCTCTGACGATCCTGTCGGGCGGAATGGTCATTTCGGCCCGCAATCCGGTGCATTCGGTGCTGTGGCTGATCATGGCCTTCTTCAACGCTGCCGGGCTGATGGTGCTGCTGGGCGCCGAATTCATCGCGATGTTGCTGGTGATCGTTTACGTCGGCGCGGTGGCGGTGCTGTTCCTGTTCGTGGTGATGATGCTCAACATCGATTTCAGCGAGCTTCGGGCAGGCTTCATCAAGCACTTCCCGCTGGGGCTGCTGCTGGCGGCAGTGCTGCTGGCCGAAGTGTTGATCGGGTTGGGCGCGATTGGCCAAGGCGGGATCAAGCTGGGCGTGGCCGATGGCAGCGCCGCGGTTCCTGCGGACACGAGCAATATCGAGGCCGTGGGACTGCTGCTCTACAGCAAGTACCTGTTCCTGTTCGAAGTCGCCGGGTTCCTGCTGCTGGTTGCCATGGTCGGCGCAATCGTGCTGACCCACCGCAAGCGCGGCGGCGTGCGCGGGCAGGTGATCAGCCGCCAGAACGCCCGCCGCCCGGATGAGGCGACGGTCAATGTTTCGCCGGAAGTGGGCGCTGGGGTGAAGTTATGAGGGGAGTAAAGCTGTGACCATCGGCATCGAACACTATGTCACGGTCAGCTCGATCCTGTTCGTGCTGGGCGTGCTGGGGATCTTCCTCAACCGCAAGAACGTAATCACGATCCTGATGTCGATCGAACTGATCCTGCTGGCGGTGAACATCAACCTGGTCGCCTTCAGCGCCTTCCTGGGTGATCTGACCGGACAGGTCTTCGCGATGTTCGTGCTGACCGTTGCTGCTGGCGAAGCGGCGATCGGCCTTGCGATCCTGGTGCTCTATTTCCGCGACCGCGGGACAATCGCGGTTGACGATGTCAGCCACATGAAGGGGTAAGACCAAGTGGATCCGATCCTCCTCATCGTTTTCCTGCCGCTGCTGGCCGCGATCATCGGCGGGCTGGGCAACCGTGCGCTGGGCAACACCGCGGTCAAGGTGCTGACCACCGGCGCGCTGTTCATCGCCTGTGCGCTCAGCTGGCCGATCTTCCTGGGCTTTGTCAGCGGGCAAAGCCACGAGCACACCGTCTCGGTGCTGCAATGGGTGCAGTCGGGTTCGCTCAAGTTCGACTGGGCCTTCCGCGTCGATACGCTGACCGCAATCATGCTGGTGGTGGTGACCACCGTTTCGGCGCTGGTCCACCTCTATAGTTGGGGCTACATGGACGAAGACCCGGATCAGCCGCGGTTCTTCGCCTATCTCAGCCTGTTCACTTTCGCCATGCTGATGCTGGTGACCGCCGACAACCTGGTCCAGATGTTCTTTGGCTGGGAAGGGGTGGGGCTCGCCTCGTACCTGCTGATCGGGTTCTGGTTCAAGAAACCTTCGGCCAGCGCTGCCGCGATCAAGGCCTTCGTGGTCAACCGCGTCGGCGATCTGGGCTTCATGCTGGGGATCTTCGGGACCTTCCTGGTGTTCAACACCGTCTCGATCCCTGAAATTCTGGTCCGCGCGCCGGCGATGGCCGGATCGACGATCCACTTCCTGGGCGGCGAATGGGACACGATGACGATCCTGTCCATCCTCCTGTTCATCGGCGCGATGGGCAAGTCGGCGCAGCTGGGGCTGCACACCTGGCTTCCCGACGCGATGGAAGGCCCGACCCCGGTTTCCGCGCTGATCCACGCCGCGACCATGGTGACCGCGGGCGTATTCATGGTCTGCCGCCTTTCGCCGATGTTCCAGACCAGCCCGGTGGCGATGGACGTGGTGACCTATGTTGGTGCGGCAACGCTGTTGTTCGCGGCGACGATCGGCACGACGCAGTGGGATATCAAGCGGGTGATCGCTTACTCAACCTGCTCGCAGCTGGGTTACATGTTCGTCGCCGCGGGCGTTGGCGCGCCGGGCGCGGCGATGTTCCATCTGTTCACCCACGCCTTTTTCAAGGCGCTGCTGTTCCTGGGCGCGGGCAGCGTGATCCACGCGATGCACCACGAGCAGGACATGCGTTTCTATGGCGGCCTCAGGAAGCACATCCCGCTGACCTTCTGGGCGATGATGGCCGGGACCCTGGCCATCACCGGGGTTGGGATTGTCGATGTGGTGGGCTTGGCGGGGTTCTATTCGAAGGATTCGATCCTTGAGGCGGCCTATGCCAGCCATTCAGTGGCGGGCAGTTTCGGCTTTTGGATGGGGATCATCGCGGCGCTGCTGACCAGCTTCTATTCGTGGCGGCTGATGTTCCTGACCTTCTGGGGCAAGCCGCGCTGGGACCAGTCGGAGCATGTGCAGCATGCGGTCCACGACGACCACCACGGGCATGGCCATGCCAAGCATGATGACGGCACCGCCGGTTATCATCCGCACGAAAGCCCGCTGTCGATGTTGATCCCGCTGGGTCTGCTCAGCCTTGGCGCGGTGATTGCCGGGTTGCTGTTCCACCACGAATTCATCAGCGCGGGCACCGGCCATTTCTGGCAAGGCAGCGTAACCTTCAGCGAAGAGCTGATCCACCGCATGCACGGAGTGCCGACCTGGGTGAAGTGGGCACCGTTCGGCGTGATGATCACCGGTCTGGGAATCGCCTGGTACGGCTATATCGCCAACCCCGGCTTCCCCGCGAAGTTCGCGGGCGCGATCAAGCCGATCTACACCTTCGTTTACAACAAGTGGTTCTTCGACGAGCTCTATGACCGGATCTTCGTGCGTCCCGCCTTCTGGCTGGGCGACAAGTTCTGGAAGCTGGGCGATATCGGCGTGATCGACCGCTTTGGCCCCAACGGTTCGGCCTGGGTGGTTGCCCAGGGCAGCCGCCTCGCCAGCAAGCTCCAGACGGGCTTCCTCTATTCCTACGCATTGGTCATGCTGCTGGGCCTGACCGCCGCGATCACCTGGGTTCTGGTGCACTGATATGCTGGGCTTTCCCATCCTTTCGCTGATGCTGGCCGTGCCACTGGTGGCCGCCTTCATCTGCCTGTTTGTCAATGCCCCAATGGCGCGCACCGTGGCCTTGGCCGCGACGCTGGCCAATCTGGCGCTGGGCGTGGTGCTGTGGTGCCAGTTCGATGTCGGCGGCGCGCAGTGGCAGTTTCAGGAGAGCAAGGAGCTGTTCTCAGGCTTTGCCTGGAAACTGGGGATCGACGGAATCGCGCTGCTGCTGATCATGCTGTCGGTGTTCCTGATGCCGATCTGCGTGCTCGCCAGCCAGTCGATCGAAAAGCGCGTCGGCGAATATATGGCCGCCTTCCTGGTGATGGAAACGCTGATGATCGGCGTCTTCGCGGCGCAGGACCTGTTCCTGTTCTACATCTTCTTCGAAGCCGGTCTGATCCCGATGTACCTGATCATCGGCGTCTGGGGCGGGGCTGAGCGGATCTACGCCAGCTACAAGTTCTTCCTCTACACCCTGCTCGGCTCGGTGCTGATGCTGATCGCAATGATCTGGATGGTGCAGGAAGCTGGCACCACTTACGTCCCGACGCTGATGGCCTATGACTTCGCGGTGGACGCCCAGAAGTGGCTGTGGCTGGCCTTCTTCGCCAGCTTCGCGGTGAAGATGCCGATGTGGCCGGTCCACACCTGGCTGCCCGATGCCCACGTGCAGGCACCCACCGCCGGGTCAGTGATCCTGGCCGGCGTGCTGCTCAAGATGGGCGGCTACGGCTTCATCCGCTTCTCGCTGCCGATGTTCCCGCAGGCCAGCGCCGATTTCGTCTGGCTGGTTTATTGGCTGTCGATGATCGCGGTGGTGGTCACTTCGCTGATCGCGCTGGTCCAGCACGATATGAAGAAGCTGATCGCCTATTCCTCGGTCGCGCACATGGCGATTGTTACGGTCGGGCTGTTTTCGTTCAACACCCAGGGCCTTGAAGGCGCGATGGTGGTAATGCTCAGCCACGGGCTGGTCTCGGGCGCGCTGTTCCTGTGCGTCGGCGTGATTTACGACCGGCTGCATACGCGTGAGATCGATCGCTACGGCGGCCTCTCGATCAACATGCCAAAGTACGCGCTGTTCTTCATGCTGTTCACCATGGCCTCGATCGGCCTGCCCGCAACCAGCGGCTTTGTGGGTGAATTCCTGGCGCTGGCGGGGATCTACCAGCAGTCCAGCCTGGTCGCCTTCGTGGCCGCGACCGGGATCATCCTGGGGGCGGGCTACATGCTCTACCTCTACCGCCGGATCTGCTTCGGCGACCACAAGAACGCCGATGCCGCCGCCATGCCTGACCTCAATTTGCGCGAATGGGCCATGCTTGCCCCGATCGCAGCCGCAGTGCTGTGGATGGGCGTCTATCCGGAGAGCTTCCTGGCCCCGATGCGTAACGATATCCGCTATGTCGAGACCCGGCTCGCCGCCGGCAAACCGGTCGGCGATGCCCAGCTGACCGCAGGAAAGCCCGCTGCCCACGCGGACCATGTCGAACACGGGGGGGCGCACTGATGGACCTGCTTCAGTCACTGCGCATCGCTGCGCCCGAACAATTGCTGAGCATCTCGGCAATCGTCCTCCTGGTCGCCTCGGCCTGGGGCCAGACCCGCCGCGATGCGCGCGCGGTCACCTGGCTGGCGGTGCTGACACTGTTCGTCGCCGCGGTGATGACTGCGCCGGTGCTGTTCCAGGGCCTGCGCGGCGAAGCGGCCTCGGCCTTTGGCGGGCTGTTCAGCGGCGATGCCTTTGCGGCCTTTGCCAAGCTGCTGATCTATGCCGCAGCCGGTGCATCGCTGCTGGTCGCGCCCGCCTTCTTTGAAAAGCACCGCGCCTATCGCCCTGAGTATCCCGTGCTGGTGCTGTTCGCGGTGCTGGGCATGGGGATCATGGTCTCCGCGCAAGACCTGCTGACGCTGTACATGGGGCTCGAGCTCAACTCGCTCGCCGCCTATGTCCTCGCCGCGTTCCTCAAGCCGGATCAGCGCTCGGCCGAAGCGGGGCTCAAGTATTTTGTGCTGGGCGCGCTCGCCAGCGGGATCCTGCTGTTCGGGATGAGCCTGACCTATGGCTTTACCGGCACCACCAGCTACGCCGGGATCGCCGCTGCGCTGTCTGAAGGCACGGTGTCCAAAGGCGCACTGTTCGGGATCACATTCGTGCTCGCAGGCCTGGCCTTCAAGGTCAGCGCCGTACCGTTCCACATGTGGACCCCGGACGTGTACGAAGGCGCACCCACCCCGGTCACCACTTTCTTCGCCACGGCACCCAAAGTTGCGGCCCTGGCGCTGACCATGCGCGTGTCGCTGGAGGCCTTCGGGCCGCAGTCCGCCGCCTGGCAGCAGATCGTGATCTTCGCGGCGATTGCCTCGATCGTGGTCGGCGCGCTGGGGGCGATCGGGCAGGGCAATATCAAGCGCCTGCTGGCCTATTCGTCGATCAACAACGTCGGCTTCATCCTGCTCGGCCTGGCCGCCGCAACGCCTGCGGGCGCATCGGCGATGCTGTTCTACCTTGCGGTCTATGTCGCGATGACGATTGGCGGGTTCGTGGCCGTGCTGATGCTCAAGGATGCCAAGGGCAACTACGTCGAGGCAATCGCTGACATCGCCGGCCTGTCGCGCACCCGCCCGCTGCTGGCGCTGGGGCTTGCGACGGTGATGTTCAGCCTGGCGGGGATCCCGCCGCTGCTGGGATTCTGGGGCAAGCTGGTGGTGTTCCAGGCGGTGGTCGAGGCCGGGATGGTCCCGCTCGCCGCGCTTGGTATCGCCGCCAGCGTGATCGGGGCCTTCTACTACCTCAAGGTCGTCAAGATCATGTATTTTGACGAGCCCGCGGGCAAGGTCACCGGCAAGAGCGACATGGTCCACGAATGGCTGCTGGCCATTTGCGCGCTGTTCATCTCGCCGCTGGGCTATCTGATCACCAAGTGCCTGATCGCGCTGGCGACAGTGTCGGCAGGCGTGCTGTTCGTCGCGGCTTGATCCGCACTGTTCCAGAAACCGGTTCGACCAACGCCGACCTCGCGGCGCGGATCGCTGCGCACGAGCGCGTGGCCGATGGTGAATGGCTGATCGCCGACCGGCAGAACGCAGGCCGCGGCCGGCAAGGCCGCGCCTGGTTCGACGGCGCGGGCAATTTCATGGGTTCCACCGTGGTCTGGCCGGGGCAGGGCGACCCGCCGCTGGGAACGCTGGCGCTGGTCACCGGGCTGGCCTTGCTGGAAGCCGTCGCACCGCTGATCCCGCCGCCCAATCAGGCCCAGCTCAAGTGGCCCAATGACCTGCTGATCGGCGCGGCCAAGCTTTCCGGCATCCTGCTCGAACGCGCAGGCAAGGCGGTGATTGTCGGCATCGGAGTCAACCTCGGCCAAGCACCGGCCGTAGAAGGGCGGGAGACGATAGCCCTCTCGGCATTCGGCCCCGCGCCCGACCGCGATCTGTTCGCCGCCAGCCTGGCCCGGCATTTTGACGCCGAGCTGGAACGCTGGCGCAGCTATGGGCTTGAGCCGCTGATCCGCCGCTGGCAGGCCGCCGCGCACCCGCTTGGGACTTCGCTGGCGGTGGGTGAACCCGGCGAAACGCCGCTTCAGGGCACATTTGCAGGGCTCGCCAGCGATGGAGCCTTGCAACTGCGGCTCGCAGACGGCACCACGCGCACAATTCACGCGGGCGAAGTCCGCCTGGCATAAGGAGACCGCCATGTTGCTGGCGATCGACAACGGCAATACCAATGTGAAGTTCGCGCTGGTCGGCAATGACGGCGCGATCGTGCAACGCTGGCGGCTTGCCACAGACGTCAAACGCACGGCCGACGAATACGCGGTCTGGCTCGATCAGCTGCTGCGAATGGAGGGCTTTGCACGCGCCGATGTCAGTGCGGTAGTGATCGCCTCGGTCGTCCCGCGCGCGTTGCACAACCTGCAGGAACTCGCGCAGAAGTATTTCGGGATCGAGGCCCTGATTGGCGGACGCGCGCCGGTCGAATGGGGCATCGCGCTGAAGGTCGATGAGCCCAAGGCGCTGGGGGCCGACCGCGCCGTCAACGCCATTGCCGCGCAGGCGCTGGAGGCCGGCGACAAGATCGTCATCAGCTTTGGCACCGCCACCACTTTCGATCACATCGGCGCCGACGGGGCCTATATGGGCGGCAGCATCGCCACCGGCGTCGCGCTTTCGCTCGATGCGCTTTACAACGCCGCCGCGATGCTGCCGCGGATCGCGATTGAACCGCCACCGGGGCAAAGCGTGATCGGCCGCGACACCGTGGGGCAGATGCAGATCGGGATCTACTGGGGCTATGTCAGCATGATCGAAGGCATGATCGCGCGGATGAAGGCCGAGATCGGCCGCCCGGTCAAAGTCATCGCCACTGGCGGGCTCGCCCCGCTGTTCCAGTCCCACGCCGATTTGTTTGACAGGGTCGAACCTGACCTGACCTTGAGAGGAATTGCCTTGTTATACGCCAATCGGGACGGAGCATCGTGAAGCCAGGCAAGGAACTGCTGTTCTGCGCGCTCGGCGGCTCGGGCGAGATTGGCATGAACGTCAATCTCTATGGCTGCGAGGGCAAGTGGCTGATGGTCGATCTGGGGATGACCTTCGGCGCCAACGAATACCCCGGCACCGAACTGGTCTTCGCCGACCTCGATTTCATCGAGGAACGCCGCAAGGACCTGATCGGGATCGTGCTTACTCACGCGCACGAGGATCACATCGGCGCGGTGCCCTATTTCGCACAGGAACTGGGCGTGCCGCTCTATGCCACGCCGTTCACTGCCAAGCTGGTCAACGAGAAGCTGGAGGAAGCCGGGAACGCCAAGGAGATCACGCTCAACGTGATCGATCACCTCGACCGGTTCGAATTGGGCCCGTTCGGCATCCGCTATGTCCCGCTGGCGCACTCGATTGCCGAGGGCAACGCGCTGCTGATCGATACGCCGTATGGGAATATCTTCCACACTGGTGACTGGAAGCTCGATGACGAGCCGCTGATCGGTACCCCGGCCACCCAGCAGGAACTGACCGCGATTGGCGACGCGGGCGTGCTGGCCTTGGTCTGCGATTCGACCAATGTGTTCAATCCCAAGGCCTCTGGCTCTGAAGGCGCGGTGCGTGCGGCTCTGCTGGATGAAGTCAAGCGTCATCACGGCAAGCGGGTGGTGGTCACCACTTTCGCCTCCAACGTCGCCCGGCTGCAGACGCTGGGCGAGGTGGCCAAAGCGACCAACCGCAAGCTGTGTGTGGCCGGGCGCTCGCTCGACCGGATCATCCGCACCGGGCAAGCCTGCGGCTATCTGCTCGATCTGCCCGAGCGGGTTGATTTCGATACGGCCATGTCCTTGCCGCGCGGCGAAGTGCTGATCCTTGCGACCGGAGGGCAGGGCGAGGCCCGCGCCGCGCTGGCCCGGATCGCCGAGGATAGCCACCCGATCGCCCTGGAAGCGGGCGACGTAGTGCTGTTCTCCAGCCGCCAGATCCCCGGCAACGAGCTGGCAATCGGACGCATCCAGAACCGCCTCGCTGCGCGCGACGTTGTGATGGTGACGGATCGCCAGAGCGAAATCCACGTCTCCGGTCACCCCGGGCGACCTGAGCTGGAGGCGCTCTACAGCTGGATCCGCCCGCAGATACTGGTGCCGGTCCACGGCGAAGTGCGGCACATGAAAGAGCAGGGGCGGCTCGGCAAAAGCTGCGGGATCAAGCAGATTGTGGTCCAGGAGAACGGCGATCTGGTCCGCCTCGCCCCCGGGAAGCCCGGCAAGTTCGACGAAGTCCGCGCAGGCCGCCTGATCCTTGACGGCGATATCATCAGCCCGGCCGATGGCGAGGCGATGGTGATGCGCCGCCGTCTGGCCCAGAATGGGCTGGCGATCGTGGTGCTTGATGGCAAGGGCCGTGTCCATGTTGAAGCTATCGGACTGCCACTCGATGAAGACTATGATGACTTCGTTGAGGAAGCGCAGCAGGACGTGAAAGTCGCGCTGGCCAAGCTGAAGGGCGGGCAGCGACACGACCGCGAAGTGGTGGTCGAAGCCGCCCGGTTAGCCGCGCGCCGCGCCGCCTCGCGCTGGTCGGGCAAAAAGCCGCAAGTGCGGGTCATTCTGGCGGATCACTGAAATGAAGCTCACGTCGATCCTGGCGATCTATTTCCTGTTCTGGATCATGAGCGCCTTCCTGGTGATGCCCTTCGGCATCCGCAGCCACGATGATGACCAGGCCGAAATGATCCCCGGCCAGGTCAGCAGTGCGCCGGTAAACTTCAGCGCCAAACGCGTGGCCAAGCGCGCGACCGTGCTGTCGGTGGTGCTGTTCGGGCTTTACTACCTGAACTACGTCAACGGCTGGATCGGCGTCGACGATATCGACATCACCAACTACTTTTGAGCTGACTTCGACTAGGCGAATTCAGGGCAAACCAAGTCCGTTCGCCCCGAGCGAAGTCGAGGGGTCGCGTATGGGGCTGTCCCTCGACTTCGCTCGGGACGAACGGGGAAAGGGAGCCTTGCTTCCTAATTCCGCAGCCGTTCTATGGCCTGGGCCAGCGCGACATAGAGCTTGCCCATGTCCGAGGACAGCAGCGTAACCCCCAGTGCGTGACCATCGCGTGTTGACAGCAGCTGGCGCAACATCGCTTCGAAATCGTGGATGTAGCGGCTGACGTGATCGCGGAACTCGCGGTCGCTCTCATAGAGCTGGGCTACTGCGCGGGCTTCGGGCGTATCGAGCAGCTTGACCGCGCGGCGAGTGAAGATCCCGCGGTCGCCCTTGAGATACGCAGCCCAGGCCGTATCGGTAACTTCGGTATCGAGCGCGCGGGCAATATCGATTGCGTTCGAATTGAGTCCCTCTGTGATCAGCGCAACGCGGCGTGCGAAGTCGTTGTCGACTTGCTCTTCGGCCCGGTTGCGAGCGTGGGCAACGCGTTGTTCCAGTGCGCCGGTCAATTCGTTGACTTTGGCTAGCTGATCGCGCAGCGCCACGGCCGCCTCACGGCTTGCCCCGGCCGCCTTGGCAGTTGCCTGTTCAAGCTGCCCGGCGACTTCGGCGGTGCGTTCGCGGATGGCCGCTTCGACGGCGCTGGCGCTTTCCTGGCCGATCCGACTGGCGAGCGATCCGATCGAGGCGGCGCTCATCGTTTCGATCCCGGCCACCGCATCGCGCGCTGACTGGTTGAGTTCGGCAATGGCCTTGCCCAGTTCGCCTTGGGCCTGCTCAGCCAGGGCCAGGCTTTCACTGCGGACCTTGTCCAGTGCGCTTTGCAGCGCCTCCAGCGTCGCGGTCTGGCGCGCGCCTTCGGCGTTGATCTGGGCATGGAGCGAAGCCACGGTTTCAAGCGTTGTTGCAAAGCCGCCGCTTGCGGCCTCAGCATGTCCGGCCAGCAACTGTCCTTTGGCGGCGGCTTCCCCGGCCAGGCCGTGCAAAGTCGAAACGCGTTGCTCAATCTCGCTCAGCTTGGCTTCGCTGGTGCTCATCGCTCGCGGCAGGTTCTCGGTGGCGTGCTGGACGCTAGCCTGGATCAGCTCAAGCAGGCGCACGCTGTTGTCGGTCAGCACGGCGACGGCGGTGTCGGTACCGGCCAGCGCCGCTCTGCTTGCAGCCAATTTGCCGGAGAGGTTGTCGAGGCCCAGCGCCATCCGGCCTTCGACCTGGTCGCTTTGCCCGGCGATGCCTTCCATCGTTGTCACAAGTTCCGCCAGCCTTGCGCCAACGTGCTCGCTGCGTTCCGAGATTGCCGCGGCATGGGCATCCTGCACTTCGCGGTGGCGCGCCGCGACTTCGTCAAGCGAGGCCATCTGCTCGGTAAGCTGGGCCACAAAGCTGGCATGGCGCGCATCGAAATCGGCCAGGCGCTTTTCGAGCTGGGCGGTGAACAGCTTGTCACGCTCAACCAGGCGGGCATCGATGGCGCCAGCTTCGTCGGACAGTTCGGTGAGCCGGCCACGGGCCGATTCCATCGCCTTGCGGTCAATCTCTGCCACTTCCTCGATGGCGCGGCGCAGATCGCTTTCAAGGCCGGTGATTGCTGCCTTCCAGGCTTCCAGCGCGCCGCTTTCGCCCTCGCGTAGCGAGCGGACCAGCGCGGCGCTTTCATCACGGACCGCGCCAAGGCGGGCGCGCAGCGAGGTCAGGCTTTCGGCTTCTTGCGCGTCAAGCACACCGCGCGCAGTCTCCAGCTCTTCGGACAAGGCAGAAGCGCGAGTGCGGATCGCGGCGAGGGCTTCGACTTCGTGATTGTCGAGTTCGGTCCGGAATTCGGCGCTGCGCTCACCCAATGCGGCAAAGCGGGATTCGGCAATTTCCTGAAGCTTTTCGGCCTGCTTGGTGAATTCGCCGATGGTTTCATCGACCAGGCTGCGCAGGCTCACAACCTGGCGTTCGCTGGCCTGGCCGAACTGGTTGAGCTTGTTGAAGCCCGCAACCATGTCTTCAACCTGGGCGTGGGCCGTGCGTCCAGCGGTGGCGATATTGTTGGTCACGTCCTTGGCCGAGCTGGCGATCACCGGCAGCTGTCCGCGCAGCTTCTCCATGTTTTCCAGCGCGGCCGAGCTGACATCGCCGATCGCGTCGATCCGCGAGCCATTGTCCTGGATCAGCCCGGCCAGCTTGTCGGCATGAACCGAAAGCCGTTCGGTCGCGACCCGGCCCAGCGAGTCGATATCGCGGGTCTGCGCGGCGATGAATTCACGGGCGAGGCTGAGTTCGCGATTGACCGTGGTCAAACGCTCTTCAAGCCGCGCGGATTCGTCGCCCAGCAGCCGGGCGGTCTCGCCAAAACGCTGCGCTTCGCGGCGGCTGTTGCGCATCGCCAGCAGCCAGGCGACCGCCACCAGCAGCACCGGCACCGACCAGTCACGGATCCAGTCGGTCCATTGCGTCAAGCTGCCGCCGCCTTGCATTTCGGCCAGGTTGGCCATGACGAACAGCGCGGTCCAGCCCGCAATCGCAAGCACTGATAGGGTTCCGGCGATGATTGCCAGCCACGGGCGACGCGCCTTGGGGGCAGGTTCTTCCCACCAGTCTTCGCTGGCCGTTTCTGCTTCCACAGCGTCGATGGGTTCGATTGGTGACGCAATTTCAACACCTTGCGGCATATCTTCGTCAACGGCGGCGATGCGGGTTCCCCTGGTCATGGCGGGCTGTTTACCATGTTTGGCCTGTGGATAAACCCTGGTTTAACCTGTTGATGTCATTGAGGTGAGATGGCCTACGAAGCAGGAGCCCTTGATGCCACCTTGGCCGCTGCGGCGGGCGATGATGGCGTGCTGTTTCTCGAGCTGCGTCAAGCCTTTAGCGAAAGCGTGGCGCGGCAGCTCGACCTGCTGGCGCGTTCGCGCTGCGATGCCAACTGGCAGATGGCGGCGCTACGGCTCAAGGGCATTGCCGCCAGTTTCCATGCCGAAGCATTGATCGAGCTGGCCGAAGAGGCGCTGGAAGGTGCCCCCGGCGATCCGCGCGTCCTGCGCCAGATGCAGGCTTTTCTGGCCGATTTTTCAGCCGTTTGAGACGATAACAGGGGGCTTGCCCGCCTGGCCGCTTGGCAGTGCTGGCAAGCCGACCTAAAAGCTGCGATCCCATCCCGAATGCGCGGAGAAGAACGCTGCGGGTCGCTGTATTATCCATGCTTGAACCGGCCGCCGAAAGCGGCCTTGGCGCGCGTGCATTCCTGCGCATCGGCGGTCTGACCGTTGCGCGCCAGCAACTGGCACTGGCGCTGGCGCTGCAATGCGAACGGATCGTCTGCATAGCCCCGGCGCTGACCAACCCGATTGTCGAGCTGCAACACCTGGCCGAACGCGCGGGCGCGCATTTTCACGTCATTCCCGGCGCGCGGCCGCTGGTCGGACTGGTCACCGCGACCGATGAATTGATCGTGCTCGCCGACGGCCTGTTTGCTTCGACGGCCGAGGCTTGTGACCTGCTGTCCGATGGCCAATCGGTACTGGTCCAACCGATCGAGCAGGGGCTGGCCGCCGGGTTCGAACGGATTGACCTCAACCATGCCGCTGCCGGGGCGATGCGCCTGCCGGGCCGCCTGGCCGAGCGACTGGGCGATCTTCCGGCCGATTGCGATGCTGTATCCACGCTCCAGCGGATCGCGCTCCAGGCCGGCGTGCGCCAGCGCGCCATTCCGGCGGCGGGGCAAGACGGCCTGTTCTGGACCCTGGTGCGCAGCGATGCCGAAGCTCACGCGATCGAGCCGCTGTGGATCCGCCAGCGGACCCGCGATGCCGATCCCTTGGGTCCCACGCGCGCCTTGGCCTTGCTCGGAGTGCGCGGGTTTGGACCGGCGATGCTGCATGCCGGTACTGGCGGCAATGTCATGCTGATCGCCGCGCTGGCCAGCTTGCTGCTGGCGCTGGGTGCGGGCTGGTTCGGCTTCGTCGCTGCGGGGCTGGGGCTTTGCGCGCTGGGCTGGCTGCTGCGCGAAATGGCTTCGCTGCTGGTGCGGATCGAGCGCGATGAAGCCGCCACGCGCAAGCGCATTGACGCGCTTGGCCTCTATACCTGGACGATCGACGGAGCACTGATCGTGCTGCTGGCCTGGGCCACGCTGGGTGGCGGCGGGCACACATTCCTCGACGGCCTGTTTCCCCCGTTCATGCTGATTGCGTTGCTGCGGGTTCTGTCGGCCTTGCCGACCGGCCGGTGGAGCGGATGGCTGAGCGATCGGGGACTGGCGGCGCTGGCGCTGATGGGGGCTACCTTGGGCGGAGTGGCCGGCCAGGCCGCGCATATCGGCGCCAGCCTGGCTGCGGTTGCAGCGCTAGTGCTGGTCCGGGCCAAAAATCGGCTAACGCGACCTTAACCAAGCAAGGCTATGGCACAGGGCATGACTGAATATTCTGCCCAGGCGATCTCCGTGGAAGCAGTGGGAGCGGTGCTGCGCGATGAATTGGCGCACGGCGACGCGCTGATCGGCACTATTTCGCCGATTTTGCGCCACTTGCTGGCTAACGACGAGCATTCGGTGTTCGGCGACGAGATCATCGCCCGGGTCCGGGGGATGATGAGCGACGTTGCCCGCCAGCTGCTCGATCAGCTGGCAATCGGTGGCGGCACCGGCGAGGAACGCGATCACCTGCCCGCGCACATCGCCGGGCTGGTCGATGGTCTGGTCGGCCATGCGGGCTTTTTGAGCCATGTTCATGCTCTGGCGCTGGAATGGCAGTTGACCGAGCGGCTCCAGGCCCGCCTGGCGCTGGACCCGGTGCTTTCTCCGCTGCTCCAGGCGCTGATCGCTTCCTCTGATTCGAACGTGGCCTCAGGCGCGATGGCGCTGCTGGCTTCGCAAGCGCGCTTTGCCCAGAACCAGCGCCGGATGCAGCTGCCGCTGAACGAGCTTCCCGGCGATCTGGTCCACGCCGGGGTTCTCGCCATGCGCGGCCACGCCGGGAACGACGAAGAGGCAGCAGCCGCAGCCGAACTGGCGATCCGGGCAAGTTATGACGAGGGCCGTTCGCGGCTTGGTCAGATTGCGCGCCTGATCACCGCGATGGGCGGGGGTGCCACTGCGGCGCTTTCGATCACCCATGCCGGGACCGCGATGTTCATCAGCGCGCTCGCACTCGGATCCGGGCAGGACCGCGACATGGCGGTGCTGGCGACCAACGAGGGGCAACTGGCCCGTCTGGCGCTGGCGCTGCGTGCTGCTGGCCTGAGGCCGCAATCGATCGAAGAGCAATTCGTCTCGCTTCACCCCCAGGTGGCGCTGCCCCCCGGTTTCGAACAGCTTGGCTCCGACCATGCGGCGGCCTTGCTGTCGCGCTCGGCAGCCTATCCGGGCGTCTGACGCGCAATGAGCGAAACCCGCCAGTTCCTTGCCCAAGGGCGCTGCGACGCGTCCGGCCTGCTGGTCAGCGCCGAAGAGCCGCTGGCCGGCCTGCAACTGGTTTGCGGCGGGGAAATTCCCGGCGCTATCGCTATTCCGGCCCTGCGCGAGCTGGTGGCCAAGGCGCAGGAGTTCAAGCTCAAGCTGGCGCGCCTGATCCATGCCAACGATGGCCGCGATGCGATTGCCGCTTGGATCGAGGTCGAGCCGCTGGGCGATGAGAGCTGCGCGCTGCGGGTATGCAGCTGGCAGGTTGGTTCCTTGCCACCCGAAGATCCGGCCGCAATCGCCGCCAACCGCGCCGCGATCGACCGCAGTGTGGCCGAACTGACCGCGCGGCTCGATCCGCAGCAGAACGTGCTCAGCGTCGATACGCAGGCCGCCGATCTGACCGATCTGGGCAAGGTGATGGCGCTTGGCCTGGGGCGGCCCTGGACCGATTTCGTCGAGATCGAGGGCGGCACGCACGAACAGCCGATGCATTGGCGCTTGCTTGACGGGGCAATCGTCAAGATTGCTGGATCGACGCGTAACTGGCGGGCTTCGCTGCTGCCGCAGGAGGTGCCGGGATCCGCCCCCTCGGGCTTCGAGCTGTGTCTGTGCGCCGATGCGCCGCTGCCCGAACCGGAACAAGCGTACAGCCACGAAGTTGTCCTGCCGCAGAACGGGCCGGGACTGGTCGGGCGCGATATTGCGCCGGTGCTGCGCCAGCCGATCGCCCGGATCATCGCCAATGCCGAGACGATCCGCACCCGCATGGCCGGGCCGCTCGCCGAAGAATACAGCCAATACGCCGCCGATATCGCCGCAGCCGGGCAGCACTTGCTGGCTCTGGTCGAGGACCTGGCCGATCTTGAAGTTGTCGAATCCGAGGATTTCAACACCGCGCCCGACCGGATCGACTTGGCCGATGTCGCCCGCCGCGCTGCCGGGATCCTGGCGGTCCGCGCGCAGGAACGTGGGATTTCAATTGATCCGCCCAAGCACGGCGAGACCTTGCCCGCAATCGCTGAATTTCGGCGGGTCCTACAGATCTTGCTCAACCTGGTCGGCAATGCGATCCGCTATGCGCCTGACAATTCGCAGGTCTGGATCAGGCTGGAAGATGCCGGCGCCCGCGCGCGGCTGATCGTTGCCGATCAGGGGCCGGGCCTCAGCGACGAGCAGCAGTCCAAGGTTTTCGAAAAGTTTGAACGCCTGGGGCGCAGCGGCGAAGACGGTGGTTCGGGACTGGGGCTCTACATCTCGCGCCGGCTCGCCCGGGCGATGGGCGGCGATCTGACGATCGACAGCGCGCCGGGGCAGGGTGCCCGGTTCATCCTCGATGTCCCGGCCGACCTGCTGGCGCAGTCGCCGACGACTTCAACGAACAGCGATTAAGCTCAGCGCTGGCTGAGCGGCACGTAGTCGCGCTGGACCGGGCCGGTATAGAGCTGGCGCGGACGCCCGATCTTCTGGTTGGGGTCCGAAATCATCTCGTTCCACTGCGCCACCCAGCCGACTGTGCGCGCGAGCGCGAACAGCACAGTGAACATCGTGGTCGGGAAACCGATCGCCGAGAGGATCACGCCCGAGTAGAAATCGACGTTGGGGAACAGCTTCTTCTCGATGAAATAGGGATCGTTGAGCGCCATTTCCTCAAGCCGCAGTGCCACTTCGAACACAGGATCGGTGACTTTCAGAGCTTCAAACACCTCGCGCACGGTCTGCTGCATCACTGTCGCGCGCGGATCGTAGTTCTTGTAGACGCGGTGGCCGAAGCCCATCAGGCGGAACGGATCGTTCTTGTCCTTGGCGCGTTCGATATAGTGCGGAATGCGGTCAGGCGTGCCAATCTCGTGCAGCATGTTGAGCGCGGCTTCGTTGGCCCCGCCATGCGCCGGGCCCCACAGGCAGGCAATGCCCGCCGCGATGCAGGCGAACGGATTGGCGCCCGACGAACCGGCGAGGCGCACGGTGCTGGTCGAGGCGTTCTGTTCGTGATCAGCATGGAGGATGAAGATCCGGTCCATCGCCTTTTCAACCGCCGGCACCACTTCGTATTCCTCAGCCGGAACACCAAATGTCATGCGCAGGAAGTTGCCGGTGTAGGACAGCTTGTTGTCCGGATAAATGAAGGGCTGACCGACCGAATACTTGTAGGCCATCGCCGCGATCGTCGGCATCTTGGCGATCAGGCGGTGGCTGCTGATCTTGCGGTGCTCGGGATCGGCAATGTCGGTGCTGTCATGATAGAAGGCCGAGAGCGCGCCGACCACGCCGCACATCACCGCCATCGGGTGCGCATCACGGCGGAACCCGCGATAGAAGGTCGCCAGTTGCTCGTGCAGCATGGTGTGGCGGCTGATCGTGGTTTCGAACGCGGCCAGCTCGGCCTTGCTCGGCAGCTCGCCGTTGAGCAGCAGGTAACTGACTTCCATGAAGCTGGAATGTTCGGCCAGCTGGCCGATCGGATAGCCGCGGTGCAGCAGCACGCCCTCATCGCCATCGATATAGGTCAGCGCGCTTTCGCACGAGGCAGTGCTGGTGAAGCCGGGGTCGAAAGTGAACTGGCCGGTCTGGGCATAGAGCTTGCGGATATCGATGACATCCGGGCCGACCGAGCCCGACACCACCGGAAATTCGTATTCGCCGCCACCGGTGACGAGTTTTGCCTGATTGCCCACCACTTACACTCCTTGCACTGTCCGGGCCCTGCCGCATGGCCGCGCCGGTCGGGCCTGGCCCTACCTGGACGCGCCGCGCCGGTGGCGAGGCCGCAATTCAAACCTGGCATGGAAAGCGTTCGATCCGGTTAGCGCGAGCCTAGGGGCTCTCGCCGTCCCGGTGCGGCCCCATCCGCACGCTTCCAGTCTGCTTTCCAGACTGGCCTTGAGAACGCTTCCTGTCCAGTCGTTTATGCGTCGAGTCCGGAGCGAATTGGCAGCGCAATCGGCGGAGCAGAAGGCCCTGCAAGAGCGCATCCCAGGCTGGTTTCAGCTACCTGGTATTCGCTTGCGGTTGCCAACATCGCCGCGATCAAACCACCTTTCGATCATGACCAGCGATGCAACGCCCCTGGTGCCCTTGAGGGAGGAGGAGCGACCGGTTGACGCTGCATTGCAGCATGGCCTTTGGCGCAAGCTCTTGAACTTGTCCAGCGGTCTTGACCGGGCTGAGAAATTCCTTGCCGCGTCGCGGTTCGAGCGCGGTCCCTGGCTGGTGGTTGGCCTGGCCAGCGGGATCGCATTGTGGTTCGCGCTGGCCAATCCCTTGCAGTGGCTGGGAGCGATTGCGTTCCTGCTTGCGCTGGCCCTGGCAGCGGCGGGTCTGGTTCCGGCGCTGGGGCGGCATCCCTATCTGCGCCAGGCCGGAATCCTCTTCCCGCTGGCTCTGGTCGCTGGCCTGCTGCTGGTTTGGGGCAAGTCGGAACTGGTCGGGGCCAAGCCGATCGAGCGGCCATTGGTCGGATGGTTCGATGGCAAAGTGCTCGAACGCAAGGAGCAGCCTGGCGAGGAACGGGTGCGGCTGCGGCTGGCCACCAGAGAACCGGGGACGGGCCGCGCGATTGTGGTGCGGCTCAACCTCGCGCAGGAGCTCGACCGGCCCGAGCTGGCCGAAGGGGCCACCGTGCGGTTCAAGGCGAGGCTGGTCCCGCCGGCGCCGCCGATGCTGCCGGGCGGCTACAACTTTGCTCGAGCCGCGTGGTTCACGGGGATCGCGGCGACCGGAAGTATTCTCGGCAGTCCCAAGCTGATCGCGCCGGGAAGCGGCGACGGACGATTGCTCAAGTTGCAGCGCAGTCTGTCGCAGCACGTGCGCGAGAACCTTGCAGGATCACCCGGTGCGATTGCCGCAGCCTTTGCCAGCGGGGATCGCGGGGCGATTGCCGCGGCCGACGAGGATGCGATGCGCGATGCCGGGCTGACCCACTTGCTCTCGATCAGCGGACTGCATGTCAGCGCGATGATCGCGGCCACATACTTCCTGGCGCTGCGGCTGTTTGCCTTGCTGCCCTGGCTGGCACTGCGGGTGCGGCTGCCGATCCTGGCGGCGGCGGCCGGGGCGGGGGCGGGGATCGGCTATACCCTGCTGACCGGGGCTGAAGTACCGACCATCCGTAGCTGCATTGGCGCGGTGCTGGTGATGCTGGCGCTGGTGCTGGGCCGCGAGCCGCTGTCGATGCGACTGGTCGCGGTGGGGGCGGCTGTGGTGCTGGTGCTCTGGCCCGAAGCGCTGGTCGGCCCCAGTTTCCAGATGAGCTTCGCCGCTGTGATCGCGATCGTCGCGCTGCACGGGGCAGATCCGCTCAAGGCGTTCCTGACCCCGCGCGAGGAGCCGTGGTGGGCAAGAGCGCTGCGCACTTTGGGATCGCTGCTGCTGACCGGGGTGGTGATCGAGCTGGCTTTGATGCCGATCGGGCTGTTCCATTTCCACCGCGCCGGGGTTTACGGCGCGCTGGCCAATGTCATTGCGATCCCGCTGACGACCTTGGCCTCGATGCCGCTGATTGCGCTGGCCTTGCTGTTCGATTCGGTGGGGGCCGGGGCACCGTTCTGGTGGCTGGCGGGCAAGAGTCTGGAGCTGCTCCTGGGCCTGGCGCACTGGACGGCCAGCATGCCCGGAGCAGTGTCGATGATGCCGTCGATGGGGCGGGGTGCCTTCATGCTGTTCGTGCTGGGGGGGCTGTGGCTGGCGCTATGGAAAGGGCGCGTGCGATTGCTGGGGCTGGTGCCCGGTTTGATTGGCCTGAGTCTGTTGCATCAGGTCGAGGCACCGGACCTGCTGATCTCGGGCGATGGCCGCCACGTCGGGATCACCGGCGAGGCGGGGGAGGAGCTGCTGGTGCTGCGCCAGAGCCGCAGCGATTACACCCGCGACAACCTGCTGGAGACTGCGGGCATGAATGGCGAAACGCGGATGCTCGACGACTGGCCAGGCGCGCGGTGCAGCGAGGGGTACTGCGCGATCGAGCTCAAGCGCGGGGAGCGATCATGGCAAGTGCTGATGGCGCGCGGCACCGAGTTCGCTGACGAACGGGCACTGGCAGCAGCTTGCGAGCGGGCCGACATCGTGATCGCAGCACGTTACTTGCCGTTCTCGTGCCGACCGCGCTGGTTCAAGGCCGATCGCCGCATGCTGGGCCAGAGCGGCGGGTTGACGGTCAAGCTGGATGAGGGCGAGGTCCTCTCGGTCGCCCAGAGTGAAGGCCAACACGGTTGGTGGCGCCCGGCCGAACCGTTTCGCCGTCCCGATCCCCAGCCAACCGCCAGCGGTGAAGCCGATGCCGCGATGGCCGAGCGCCGCCCGGCCATTGCGCCTCAGTGATAGCGCCGCAGCAGGCCGGTCAGCTTGCCCTGGACCACCACTTCGCGCGGATCATAGACCTGCGGTTCGTAAGCGGCGTTGGCGGGATCGAGCCGGACCCGGCCGTTCTCGCGGCGCAGGTACTTGAGCGTCGCTTCCTCACCACGGACCAGCGCGACGACGATTTCGCCGTCGCGCGCGGTATCGGTGCGGCGGATCAGCGCGTAGTCGCCGTCGAGGATCCCGGCCTCGATCATCGAATCGCCCGAGACTTCGAGTGCGTAGTGTTCGCCCGAACCAAGCAGTGCGGCGGGGACCGGCAGCATCGAAGCGGTTTCCATCGCCTCGATCGGAACACCAGCAGCGATCCGCCCGTGGAGCGGAATCTCGATCACATCATTGGCCGGGGCGGGGCGGGCTGGTTCGGGCCGCTTCAGCGCCACGACATTGTCGGCGCGGGTCGGGGCCTTGCTCGTCACGTCCTCGGGCTGCTTGAGCACTTCCAATGCCCGCGCCCGGTTGGGCAGGCGGCGAATGAACCCGCGTTCTTCCAGCGCCGAGATCAGCCGGTGCACGCCCGACTTCGACTTGAGATCGAGCGCCTCCTTCATTTCTTCAAACGAAGGGCTAACCCCGGTTTCCTCCAGCTTGGCCTGGATATAGCGGATCAGCTCGTGCTGCTTGCGGGTCAGCATGCCAAAGTCACTCCCGATGAGACGGCCGGGAACGGGAATGTTCCTGCGCCGTTCAGTGAACGAATGCGGAACAATTAAGCAACAGATTCGCCCCCGTCAAGCAATACCGCCATTTTCGAGCAGATAGAGCGAAATCGGCCCGCCAGCCACCACCGCCGGGGCATCCACCGGGCGGTCGATCAGCGCATTGGCGCGGGCCAATGAACCCAGAGCACCGCTGTCCTGGTTGAGCCGCGCGGTCGCCGCCTGGCCGTCAAAGAAGCCGCGCAGAAATTCCTGTCGCGGCCCGCCTGCAGGCAGGTCTTCGGCGGCAATCCCGGCGATGGGCGAGGGCAGACACTCCGCCGCGCCCAGCAGCGCGCGCAGCAAGGGCAGCACAAACAGATAGGCCGTAACATGGCTCGAGACCGGATTGCCCGGCAGCCCGACCACCACCTGGTGCGCACGGGTCGCAACCATGATCGGCTTGCCCGGTTTGATCGCCACTTTCCAGAAATCAAGCGCCGCGCCCCAATCGGCCAGCGCCGGGCGAATCAGGTCGTGATCGCCAACCGAGGCTCCGCCGCTGGTCACCACCACATCGGCTTGCTCGGCGGCTTTCAGCGCCTTGGCTAAAGCCTCCAAGGTATCGACAACCGGGCCGATCCGCTCGACCGCGCAAGGCAAGGCCTGGCGCATCATCGCCTCGAGCATCACTCCGTTGCTGGCGGGGATCTGATGCACTGCGCAGCCCCCTGCATCGTCAGAGAGCTCGTCGCCGCTGTCGATCACCACGATCCGGGGAATGCGGCGAACGGCGACGAAATTGTGCCCGGCCGAAAGCACCAGCCCAAGCTGCGCCGGGCCCAGGTGCGTGCCCGCTGGCAGCAACTGAGCACCCGCCGCGAAATCGTTGCCGGTGCGCCGGATATGTTTGCCCGGTGGATCGGGCGGAGTGCCGGTCAGCGTCAGCGCATCCCCTTCGCGCGCGGCGTCTTCCTGCATCAGCACCATGTCGGTGCCTGCGGGCATCAGCGCCCCGGTCGCGATCCGCACCGCTTCGCCTGTTCCGCAAGCGCCGCCGAAGGGATGCCCGCACGAACTCTCGCCCACCACCCGCCAGGGGCCCGGCATGTCGGCCTGGCGCATGGCATAGCCGTCCATCGCCGAGAGGTCCGCCGGGGGCTGCGTGCGTGCTGCCACCAAAGGTTCGGAGAGGTACCGTCCCAGGGCCTCGCCCACTGGCACCCGCTCGATCGGCAAGGGCCTCGCCAGCGCGATCAGCCGCGCCTGGGCTTCGGGGACCGGCAGCAGCGCCATCAGTCAGCCGCCTTCCAGTGGCCCGACTTGCCGCCGCGCTTCTCGATCAGGCGAATGCCGGAGATCACCATGCCTTTGTCGATTGCCTTGGCCATGTCGTAGATCGTCAGCAATGCCACCGAGACGGCGGTCAGGGCTTCCATTTCCACCCCGGTCCGCCCGGTGAGCGAGGCCGAAGCGGTCACCCGCACCCCGTCCGCTTCCAGCGCGAAATCGACATGGACCGCATCGAGTGCCAGCGGATGGCACAGCGGGATCAGCTCGGCGGTTTTCTTGGCAGCCATGATCCCGGCGATCCGGGCAGCGGCGAGAACATCGCCCTTGGGCACATTGCCATCGCGGATCGCCTCCAAGGCAGCTGGCGACATCGCGATCCGGCCCTTGGCTACGGCGAGGCGCTGGCTTTCGGCCTTGCCGCCAACATCGACCATCCGGGCCTTGCCATGTTCATCGAGGTGGGTGAGACTCATTGTGAACTATCCCGTCTGCTACCCGTGGACCGCTTGGACCACAGTCCAGAGAAAGAAAATCCGTGCCCGCATCGAGCCCCATCAGCAAAGGGGTGAGAAGGCCGGTAAACGATCATGACGCCAGTCTATGGCACGGGAGAGGCGGTGTAGGAAAGCTCAGGTTCCGGTCAGCAATGCTCGGGTTGCCGCCTCCACATCCTGCTGCCGCATCAGGCTTTCGCCGACCAGGAAGGTGCGGATCCCGCTCGTTTCCAGTCGTACCAAGTCAGCATGCGAATTGATCCCGCTTTCGCTTACCAGCAGGGTGCCTTCCGGGGCCAGCTGGACCAGTCGCTCGCTGGTGGCCAGGTCGGTGACGAACCGCTTGAGGTCGCGGTTGTTGACGCCGATCAACCTTGATTTCAGGGCGGATGCGCGGGTCATTTCATCCTCATTATGAACTTCTACCAGCACGTCCATTCCGCGTTCGAGTGCGGCGGCCTCGATCTCGGCCATCTGCACGTCGTCCAGCGCGGCGACGATGATCAGCACCGCGTCGGCCCCGATCGCACGGGCCTCGGCGACCTGCCAGGGATCGACCATGAAGTCCTTGCGCAGCACCGGCAGATCGCAAGCCGCGCGTGCGGCGATCAGGTAGTCCTCATGCCCCTGGAAATAAGGCGCATCGGTCAAAACCGAAAGGCACGCCGCGCCGCCCGCCTGATAGGCCCGGGCATGGGCCGGAGGATCGAAATCTGCACGGATCAGGCCCTTGGAAGGGCTGGCCTTCTTGATTTCGGCAATCAAGGCAAAACCCAGGGCCTCAGCGTTGCGCAGCGCCGCCTCAAATCCGCGCACGGGTGATTGCGTGGCGGCGCGCGCATCGAGGTCAGCGAGAGTGGCCAAGGCCTTGCGAGTAGCCACTTCTTCGCGCTTGGTGGCGCAGATTTCGGCGAGTTTGTCGGTCATCGCTGGGCCTCTAGCGTTTCGGGGAAGGGCGTGTCGAGGCTTTTCGGGTTCACCCAAAGCACCTAAGATTTGGTGTTCGCGGCGAAGCCGCCTGCAATTGAAATTCTCTGATTTGCGTGGCGATCAAGAGAAGAGAAGAGGCCTGCGGCGCGGCTCAACATCTTAGGTTCTTTGGGTGAATCCCAATGGCCTACTTCACCGTCTCAACCCAGCAATCCAGCAGCGCCTTGGCCAGGCCCTTGTCGATCGCTTCGGCAGCTTCCTCGGCGCCTTCGTACCAGTCACCGGCCTGCCCCGCGACAATCAGCGCAGCGGCGGAATTGAGGACTACGGCGTCGCGGTAAGCGCCCTTTTCGCCGTCGAGCAGGCGACGCAAAGCGGCGGCGTTGTGGTGGGCGTCGCCGCCGCGCAGGTCTTCGAGCGGGTGGGGGAGCAGACCCGCATCGCCGGGGATCACTTCGGCCGGGAAGTGCGGCAGTCCGATGGCGGCGCAATAGCTGGTCCCGGCAATCGACAGCTCATCCAGCCCTTCCTCGCCCGAAACGATCAAGGCGCACTCGGTTCCGAGCAGCTCCATCGTCTCGCGGTAGAGCGCGATCAGGCTGGGGTGGGCGACGCCCACCAGTTGCCGGGTCACTCCGGCGGGATTGGCCAGGGGGCCGCAGAAATTGAAGATCGTCCGCCGCCCCAACGCTTTGCGGATCGGTCCGACGCGGGCGAGGGCGGGATGGTGGGCCTGGGCGAACAGGAACGCAATGCCAAGGTCAGGCAGGGTCGCTTCGGCCATCTCGCTGGCGCGGGCGAGGTTGAGGCCCAGTGCCTCGAGCGTATCCGCCCCGCCAGCCTGGCTGCTCGCCGCGCGGTTGCCGTGCTTGGCGACCGGCACGTCGCAGGCCGCGACTACCAGCGCCACCGCGGTTGAGACGTTGAGCGAGTGCTGCCCATCGCCGCCTGTGCCGCAGACGTCGATCGCCCCTTCGGGCGCAGCGATCCGCTTCATCCGCGCGCGCATCGCCAGAACCGCCCCGGCGATTTCGGGCGCAGTCTCGCCGCGATCGGCCAGCTCGATCAGGACTTCGCGGATTTCATCGTCGCCCAGCTCACCATCGAGCATGCGGGCGAACAGGGTCTCTGCTTCTTCGATACCCAAACTCATCGCTACCCTCTTGCGTCATGCTGAACTTGTTTCAGCATCCATCGTGCCATTTCACCCATCGGTCTGCGGGGAGAAATGGACCCTGAAACAAGTTCAGGGTGACGAAGGAATTGAGGGTGAGCCATGTTTTACGCCAGTTCCTTCACCGGCATTCCGCAGATCCGCAGGAAGTTCGCCAGCATCGCGTGGCCGTGTTCGGTGGCGATGCTTTCAGGGTGGAACTGGACGCCGTGGATCGGCAGTTCGCGGTGGCGGAAGCCCATCACGTGGCCATCGTCCGACGTGCAGTTGACCACCAGACCGTCGGGCACATCGTCAACGATCAGCGAGTGATAGCGCGTGGCAAGGAAAGGCGAAGGGATACCGGCGAAGAGCCCGGTGCCGTCGTGGGTGACCGTGCTGGTCTTGCCATGCATCAGCCCGCCGCGCACCACTTGTCCGCCAAAATGCTGGCCGATCGACTGGTGGCCCAGGCACACGCCCAGCAGCGGCTTTCCGGCTGCGGCACAGGCCCCGACCAGATCGAGGCTGATCCCGGCTTCGTTGGGTGTGCAGGGGCCGGGCGAAATCAGGAAGCCCTGCGCGCCGCTCGACAAGGCCTGGCCCGCCGAAATCGCATCGTTGCGCACCACTTGCACCTCGGCCCCCAGTTCCATCAGGTAGTGGACCAGGTTCCAGGTGAAGCTGTCATAATTGTCGATGACCAGGATCATGCCGCGGCCCTTAGCCGCGTGTGCGGCGATTTGCCAGATAAGGTTGCGTGATGGGGGAGAAGATCCTCCCCCTCTGGGGGAGGTGGGCCGCCGGAGGCGGGTCGGTGGGGGAGTTCGGCTCTTGCCACAGGCCCCCTCCGTCAGTCGCTACGCGCCTGCCACCTCCCCCAGAAGGGGAGGATCTTTGATCAGCTTTGTTTTCCGGCAAACCGGTCGCTCGCCCGGACCAGGCCGTCGGTGATCCCCGGTTCGGTGAACAGGTGCCCGCCATCATCGACGATCTGCAGTTCCGCCTCGCGCCAGGCCTTCTTGAGCGCCCAGGCCGACACCGGCGGCGTGCAGCAATCGTGGCGGCCCTGGACGATGATCGTCGGGATATGCCGGATGCGCTCAACGCCCTTGAGCAGCTGGCCAGGTTCCAGCCAGCAATCGTGCATGAAGAAATGCGCCTCGATCCGGGCGACTGCGACCGCGTGATCGTTGGCGGTGAAGTCGGCCATCATGTCTGCGTCGGGCAGCAGGGTGCAGGTGGTGGCCTCCCACATCGACCACAGCTTGGCCGCGGCCAGCCGCACGTCGCGGTCCTCGCTGGTCAACAGGCGGTGATAGGCGCTGAGCAGGTCGCCGCGCTCGGCCGCTGCCACGTGGCCGGAGAACTGGTCCCAGGCCTCAGGGTAAAGTTCGCTCGCGCCGTACCGGTAGAGCCAGTCCTGCTCATTCTGCCCGCCCAGGAAAATCCCCCGCAGCACCAGCTCGCTGACCCGTTCGGAGTGGGTCTGGGCATAGGACAGGCTGAGCGTCGAGCCCCACGAACCGCCGAACACCAGCCACTGCTCATGCCCGGCCATTTCCCGCAGCCGTTCGATATCGGCGACGAGGTGCCAGGTGGTGTTGTCTTCAAGGCTGGCAAAAGGCGTCGAGCGCCCGCAGCCGCGCTGGTCGAACAGCAGAACATCGTAGAGCGCGGGATCGAACTGCTGGCGCTGCTTGGGGCTGATCCCGCTGCCGGGGCCGCCATGCAGGAACACCGCCGGCTTGCCGCCCGGCGTGCCGCAACGCTCCCAATAGATCGAATGCCCGTCGCCGACGTCGAGCATTCCGCAAGCATAGGGCTCGATCGGCGGATAGAGGGTGCGGCGTTCGTTCATGGCGTCGTCTTCATCAGCTTGACCAGGTCCTTCTTCCAGAACTTGGCCCAGGTGTGCGTGCCGTGGCCCTTGGTCTCGGGGCTGAAGGGGTAGAGGATGAACCTGGCGCGCTTCATCTGCCTGGCCTGCTTTTGGGCCATGCCCAGCTCAGGCGGGTTGATGAAATCGTCCGAGCTGTTGATCCACAGCACCGGCACGGTGATCTTGGAGAGGCCCGGCGCGGGGTTGTAAAAGCGCGAGCTGTCGAGCTGGTAGATCTGGTCGTTCGCGTCGGCATCGGTCTTGGCGCGCGCCTCATAGCCTTCCTTCAGGAACGCCTCGGCCTTCTCGCGGGTGGGGTACTGCTGCTGCAGCGCCCAGGCATTGCCGCCGGCAATCATCCCCAGATAGCGCGCGGTGCGCAGGCCGCTTTCGGGCGGGCTCGTGTAGTTGCCGCCGTTCCACAGCGGATCGGCCCGAATCGCGTCGATCGACATCTGCCGCCACATCCGGTTGCGCCCGGCTATTTCGGTGGCGTTGCAGGCAAACGGTGCGAGCCGCAGCGCGAAGCCGGGGTGGCGCGTGCCCCAGACGAAGCCGTGCATGCAGCCCATCGAGGTGCCCAGGATCACTTGCAGGTTCTTGACCCCCAAGCCCTCGACCAGCATCCGCTTCTGCGCATCGACCATGTCGTCATAGTCATAGCGCGGGAACGCCATCCGCATCCCGTCGCTGGGCTTGCTGCTTTTGCCGTGGCCGATGTTGTCGGGCAGGATCACGTACCATTTGCTGATGTCGAAGGGCTGGCCAGGGCCGTAAAGCTCATCGGCGAATTGCGGGCGGAAGAACTGCCAGCCTGAGCCGCCGGTGCCGTGGAGCACCATCACCGCATTGTCGATCTCACCCGCAGCATTGCGGCGCGCCGTGCCGAGCGTGGTGACGTGCATGCGGACGTCCATCGTCTCGCCGGTGCTGAACTTGAAGTCTTTCAGCACGACATCGCGCTCACTCGCGCGCTTGGACCAGTCCTCGGCCGCGCGGAGCGGACTGGCGAACAGGACGAGGATCAGCAGGAGGAGCTTGCGCATGGGTCTATCCCTGAAGGCGTTTGGCGAAGATTTCGACGACCGAATTTCCGGTGCGGTCCACCACCTTGCTCGCGACCGTGGCCATCGCGAAGTCCGAAGTGATGGTGCGGAAATCGGGTTTCTCAGTTGAAGCGAGTGCGGCAATGATTTTCGCGATGTCGTCACCGGTCTGGCCGTAGGTCGCGAAGACATCGCCCGAGGCACCAATGTACCGCTGCGCCAATGTGCCATACGGCTCACTCATCGCCGCGATCGAGGCCTGCGACGTGGCGCGCACCGAGGCGACGAATTCGGTGTTGATTGGCCCCGGCTCGACCAGGCAGATGTCCACGCCGAACTGCCGGGCGAGGGGGGCGAGGCCCTCCATCATCCCCTCAACCGCGAACTTGGCGGCGCAATAGGCCTCGTTGAAAGGCTGGCCCAGCAATCCGCCAACGCTGGTGACCGAAATGATTCGGCCCGAACCGGCGGTGCGCATGTGCGGCAGCACTGCCTTGGTCATGTTCCAGACGCCGAAGAAGTTGGTCTCCATTGTCCGGCGCAAGTCGTCATCGCCGGTTTGTTCGACCGAGCCCAGGAACCCCGCGCCGGCATTGTTGACCAGCAGGTCGATCCGCCCATGCCGGGCCATGACACCCTCCACCGCGGCATCGATCGAAGCCTGCGAACAGACATCGAGCGGGGCGACTTCGATTGAAACTCCGGCCTTTGCGGCTTCGTCGAACAAGCCCTGCTGCTTGGCCGGATCGCGCATTGTCGCGACCACCGTGTAGCCAGCCTCGGCCAGGCGGACCGCGGTGTAGAGTCCAACCCCGGTGGAACAGCCCGTTACCAGTGCAACCTTGTCCGCCATCGTCGTTCTCCTAATCGCCGATCACCTCGACCAGCCTGAATCGTTCGCACCACAGCATCATTTCGGGATCGAAGCCACCATTTCGCGCGAAGTAATTCTGGTGGCCGCGCCGCCAGTCCTCCAGCGCCCTGTCACCTTCGCCCTCATCGAGCGCGAATTGCCAATCGACATCGCAGAACCGGCGCTGTTCCAGCTCGACGGTTTCAACGACAGCGCGGGGCTTTCCGAAGCCGTCGAGCACCACCATCTTTTTGCCCAATTGAGTCTGCTGCCCATCGGCCACCGACCAGCAAGTTGCGCGTTTCGACCCGCCCAGCACAAAAGCCAGCAGCCGGTCAGCCATTTCGGGAGAATCGCCGAAGGAGAAGCTTTCAAGGGCTTCCCATGGGTGGGTCACTGCCCGAAGCTCGCTTCGCCCGCGACCCGCACTGCCTCCCGCGCCGCCGCGATCAGCGCGCCGGCCTTGGCCTCGCATTCGCGTTGTTCGTATTCGGGGGTGCTGTCAGCGACGATCCCGGCGCCGGCCTGGACGTGGAGCATGCCGTCCTTGACCACCCCGGTGCGCAGCACGATGCAGCTGTCGAGGTTGCCGTCGGGGGCGAAGTAGCCGACGCCGCCAGCATAAGCGCCGCGGGTTTCGGGTTCGAGCTCGGCGATGATCTCGCAGGCGCGCACCTTGGGCGCGCCGCTGACGGTACCGGCAGGAAAGCCCGCGAATACCGCGTCGATTGCGTCGTGATGGGCGCTATCGAGCTGGCCGACCACGTTCGAGACGATGTGCATCACGTGGCTGTAGCGTTCGACCGTGTAGCTCTCGGTCACGCGGACCGAGCCGGTGCTGGCGACCCGGCCAACGTCGTTGCGGCCAAGGTCGAGCAGCATCAGATGCTCGGCGCGTTCCTTGGGATCGGCGAGCAAGGACACTTCGTTCTCGCGGTCCTCGTCCGCCGTCTTGCCGCGCGGGCGGGTGCCGGCGATCGGGCGGATCGTGACTTCGCCGTCGCGGATGCGAACCAGAATTTCGGGGCTCGATCCGGTCAGGGCAAAGCCCGGCAGGTCGAGGAAATAGAGAAACGGTGAGGGGTTCACCCGGCGCAGCGCGCGGTAAAGCGCGAGCGGGGGGAGAGTGAAGGGACAGGTGAACCGCTGCGCCAGCACCACCTGGAAGATATCGCCCGCCGCGATGTAGTCCTTCGCGCGCAGCACCATGTCGCGGTACTGGCCCTCGGCCATAACCGGTTGCAACACGGGTTCGGGCAGGGTGGCATCGAGCGCCGCTTCGGCCAAAGGCTCACCCAGACGGCGCAAGGCGGAGTCGATCCGGTCCTCGGCAGCTGAAACCGTCGCCTCAGGCGATCCGCTGCCCGGCCAGACCGGCGCCACTGCGAACAGCTCATCGCTCAGCCGGTCGAAAATCAGCACCAGCGCCGGGCGGACGAACAGCATGTCGGGCAGGGCCAGCGGATTTTCCGGCGGGCGCGGCAGCTTTTCGACCAGGCCGTAGGTTTCATAACCGAAATAGCCGACCAGGCAGGCCAGCGCCGGCGGCAGCGCGGCAGGGACGTCGAACCGGCACGCCTCAACCAGCGCGCGCAGTTCGGCCAGGCTACCACCGGGCAGGGCGTCGAAAGCCTCACGGTCATGCCGCCAGGTGCGGTTGATCTCGGCCCTGTCACCCTCGGCGCGGAACACCAGGTCGGGATCGAGGCCGAGCAGGCTGTAACGCCCGCGTACTTCGCCGCCCTGGACCGATTCGAGCAGATAGTCTCCGCGCCCCTCGACCATCAGCTTAGCCGCCGCGCCAACCGGGGTCTCGCAATCGGCAATCAAGCGCCGCCAGATCACCCCGGCCTGGCCCGAAGCCAGCGCCGCAGCGGCTGCCGCGCGGTTTTCGGCTCCTGCGCTCACTGCCTCAATTGCCGCCGGCCAGCCGGCTTTGCAGCTTCTTGAAGTTGTCTTCGTTGCGGCTGGAGCCCACTTCACCCCGGAAAGCGGAGCGAATCTGCTCGGCAAATTCGCCCGATTGGGATTCCTGCAGGCTGCCGCTCAGGCCTTTGAGCCGCTCGTCGTCCTCGGCGATCTTGCCCGGGGTCGCTTCGGTCACGGTCACCACGTACCAGCCGCGCTGGCGCGGGCCCTGCATCAGCGTAACCTTTCCGCGCGGGGTGGCGAACAGCACCAGCAGCGGGCGCGGCACGTTCTGGCCCATCTGCTGCATCTGCTGGCGGTTCATGTCGACCCGGTCGACCGGCGGCAGCGAAACGCCCAGCGAAGCGACCGCGGCTTCAACCGGCACGCCCTTTTCGATCTGCGCCTTGAGCTTGCGCGCGGCTTCCTCGGCCGCCTTGGCGCCCTTGGCGATGCGGGCATCCTCGCTCACGCGCTCACGGATATCGGCGAGCGGCGGGGGCGAGGCCGGGGTCAGCTTGCCGACATCGAAGACCATGAACAGCTTGCCGGGCTCAACCTGGGCCAGCTGCGGATTTCCCGGACCGTCCATCTGGAAAGCGGTCGGCAGGACCGATGCCAGCACCGCCGGAGCCGTCGCGCCGTCCTGGCCATAGACCGCGCCGTTGATCGTCAGCGTCGGCGTTTCGACAATGGTGAGCCCCAGTTCCTTGGCGACGTCGGTCAGGCTCGCGCCGCCAGCGAATTCATCCTCGATCCGGGTCGAGAATTCGATGATTGCGTTCTGCCGCTTGAGGTCGGTCAGTTCCTTGACCAGTTCGGGGCGGGCCTGTTCCAGCGTCTTGCCGGCAATCGTCTCACGCCCGTCAACCCGCACTACCAGCCAGCCGAGCGGGGCCTTGAATGGGCCGACGACTTTGCCGTTGGCCGCCGCAAAGACCGCATTGGCGCCATCGGCAGAGCTTTGCAGCGCATAGGCTTCCTTGGTCAGGCTGCCCAGCGAGGCAACCGCCAGCCCCTTGGCGCGGGCCGATGCTTCCAGCGTCTTGCCGGTGCCCAGATCAGCCAGGATCTGCTTGGCCGCGGCCTCGGTCGGCAGGATCAGCTGCGACAGCTTGCGCTTGTCGGTGGCGGCATATTTCGCCTTGCCCGCATTGTAGCGCGCGGCAAGTTCCGCATCGGTCGGCGGCGGCAGGTCCTTGATCGCCGCATCGGTATAGGTCGCATAGCGAACGGTGCGGCGTTCGGGCAGCTGGTAGTCGGCCTTGTGGCCATTGTACCAGGCCTGAATCTCAGCCTCGCTGGGCTTGGCAGCAGGAGCAAAGGCGGCGGGCGGCAGCAGCACGATCGTGCCCTTGCGCTGCTCGGTTACCACCGCTGCATAACGCTGGACGATCTTGCGCGGCATTTTCAGCCCGATCGTGGTCGATCCCAGCAGCTGGCGGGCCATCAGCTGTTCGGCCACGCTCTGGCGGAACTGGCCGTCGGTCATGCCGCGTTCGCTGAGCATGCGCTGGTAGAGCAGGCGATCGACTTTGCCGTCCGGTCCCTGAACTTGCGGATTGCTGGCAATTTCGCTGTCGATAAGACGGCTGCCGATGTGAATCCCGTGATCTTCGCCCCACTGCAAGGCGGCCTTGCTGTCCACCATGAAGGACAGCACCCGGTCCAGGCCGTCCTGGGCCAGGAAGTCCTTGATCGTCAGCCCCGGATTGTCGCGGCGTTGTTGTTCCAGCACGCGGCGCAACTGGCTTTCCAGATCGGTCGCAGTGATCTTTTCGTCGCCCACGCTGGCGATCTTGGAGCCGCTCGAGAAAGCGCCAAACCCGCCCGAACCCGAGATGTCGCCGCCCGCAAAGGCCACGGCGATCAGCGCCAGGAAGCCCAGGGTAAACCCGACTCCCAGCTTGGATTCGAAGAAACGACGGAAAAACTGGATCATGGATCGGATCGCCAGGTTGGTTGTGTCATTCGCGCCCGATCGGGCACGGCTCTGGCCGCGCTTTACGGATCATTGCCCGCACAGGCAATGGCCTAGGACTGGCTTTCCCGGCTTTCCCGGCTTGTCGCAAGGGCTTTGACAAGCGCCCCGCCGCTTCGCTAACCGCGAGGGAACAAGGCTGACCACAAGATCAACCCGCAGGTTCAGTGAGGAACACCAATTCATGGCATTGCGCCCCTACATTGTCGGTAACTGGAAGATGAATGGCACGCGCGCCATGCTGACCGAGGCCCGCGCGATCGATCGCGGTGCCGCGCGTCATCCCGGCGTGCAGGTGGGAATTGCCCCGCCGTTCACGCTCGTCCAGGCAATGGCCGAAGCTGCCGAGGCCATCGCGGTTGGCGGGCAGGACTGCCATACTCAGGCCTCGGGAGCTTTCACCGGCGATGTATCGGCGGCGATGTTGGCCGATGCCGGGGCCGGGTTCGTGATTGTCGGCCACAGCGAACGCCGCGCGATGCATGGCGAGAAGGATGCGGATGTCCGCGCCAAGGCCGAAGCAGCACTGCTGGCCGGGTTGGGGGCGATCGTCTGCGTTGGCGAAACCGAGGCGCAGCGCGATGCCGGCAAGGCCGAAGCCGTGGTCACCGCGCAGATCGCCGGATCGCTGCCGCAGGGCGAGGGCGTCGGTGCCCAGCTGACTGTGGCCTATGAACCGGTCTGGGCGATCGGCACCGGGCGGGTTCCCTCGGCCGATGATGTCAGCGCGATGCACCGCGCGATCCGGGCCAAGCTGGTGGCGCTGCTGGGCGAAGCGGGCAGCGAGGTGCGGATCCTCTATGGCGGCTCGGTCAATGCCGGCAACGCGGCCGAACTGCTGGGCTGCGACGATGTTGGCGGGGCGCTGGTCGGCGGGGCCAGCCTGATGGCCGACAGCTTCCTGTCGATCGTGCTGGCTGCGGGCGGTCCCGGCGAAGACTGAGGCGCTACGCCTTGCACAATCGCCTGCGCGCGCCTAGATGCCCGCCAGCACCACAATTCGCGGATATCCCATGTCGCTGTTAGTTTTCTTGACCGTTACCCAGGCAATCATTGCCGCGCTGCTGGTCGGCGTGATCCTGATGCAGAAGTCGGAAGGCGGCGGGCTGGGCACCGGAGGCAGCCCGGCAGGCCTGATGTCGGCGCGCGGCGCGGCCGATTTCATGACCCGGCTGACCGCGATCCTGGCGACCTTGTTTGTGGTGCTGTCGATCGTCCTGGCCGCGCTGGCGACCCAGTCCAGCGGCAACCGCACGATCGACGATTCGCTCGATCGCAGCGTTCCGGCCCAGCAGGCACCGGCTCCGGTCAATCCGCTGGACAACACTGGCGCACTGGCGCCCGCCCCGGCCCCGGCCCCGGCTGCACCCGCCACCAAGTAATCCCCGGCATTCCGAAACGGCCCGGCGTGATTTTTCGCGCTGGGCTGTGGATTGCCGCAAAGGGCGCTTGCCCAAGTGCCCCAACCAGGCTTAAGGCCCGACTCCCATGGCGCGGTTCATTTTTATCACCGGCGGCGTGGTCTCCTCGCTTGGCAAAGGTCTTATGGCGGCAAGCCTTGCGGCGCTGCTGCAGGCGCGCGGATTCAAGGTCCGGATCCGCAAGTTCGATCCCTATCTGAACGTCGATCCGGGGACGATGAGCCCCTATCAGCACGGCGAAGTCTTTGTGACCGACGACGGGGCCGAGACCGACCTCGACCTTGGCCACTACGAACGCTTCACCGGCGTTTCGGCGCGGCAGGCGGACAACATCACCTCGGGGCGGATCTACCGCGATATCATCGCCAAGGAACGCCGCGGCGATTACCTGGGCGCGACCGTGCAGGTGATCCCGCACGTTACCGACCAGATCAAGGAATTCGCGCTGGCCGATACCGACGGCCTCGATTTCGTGCTCTGCGAGATCGGCGGGACTGTCGGCGATATCGAAGGCCTGCCGTTCATCGAAGCCATCCGGCAGCTGCGCAACGAATTGGGGCGGGAGAAATTCTGCTCGGTCCACGTCACGCTGGTGCCCTATGTCGCCGCCGCCGGAGAGCTCAAGACCAAGCCGACCCAGCACTCGGTGCGCGAACTGACCAGCCTGGGCGTACAGCCCGATATCCTGCTGTGCCGCTGCGAGCATCCCTTGCCCGAAAACGAGCGCGCCAAGATCGCGCTGTTCTGCAACGTCCGCAAGGAAGCCGTGATCCCGGCGCTCGATGCGCGCAGCATCTATGCGGTGCCGCTGCAATACCACGCCGAAGGGCTCGATGCCGAGGTTCTCCACCACTTCGGCCTGACCAGCCCCGCGCCCGATCTGTCGGGCTGGGAAGATATCGTCGACCGCTTCCAGCATCCTGAAGGCGAAGTGACGATCGGGGTGGTGGGCAAGTACGTCGGCCTGCCCGACGCTTACAAGAGCCTCAACGAGGCGCTTGTGCACGGCGGCATGGCCAACCGGGTCAAGGTCAACATCAAGTGGATCGACGCCGAACTGTTCGAGGAAGGCGACGAGGAAATCGTCACCCGGCTGGAACCGATGCACGGGATTCTGGTTCCCGGCGGTTTCGGAGTGCGCGGCACAGAAGGCAAGATCGCCTCGGTCCGGTTCGCGCGTGAACGCAAGGTGCCGTTTTTCGGGATTTGCCTGGGCATGCAGATGGCCTGCGTCGAAGGCGCGCGCAACACTGCCGGGATCGCAGGCGCCGGCTCGACCGAGTTTGGCCCGACCAGGGAGCCGGTGGTCGGCATCATCACCGAATGGATGAGCCCGGAAGGCCTGCAAAAGCGCGGCGCCGATACCGACCTTGGCGGGACCATGCGGCTGGGCGCCTATGAAGCCGTGCTGGCAGGCAACAGCCACGTCTCAACGATCTATGGCGGGGCGACCTCAATCAGCGAACGCCACCGCCACCGCTACGAAGTGAATGGTGCCTACCGCGAGCGGCTGGAAAAGGGCGGGCTGGTCTTCTCGGGCATGTCGCCCGATGGCCTGCTGCCCGAAATCGTCGAACGGCCCGACCATCCCTGGTTCGTCGGCGTCCAGTTCCACCCCGAACTCAAGAGCCGCCCGTTCGATCCGCACCCGCTGTTTGCCGGGTTCATTGCGGCAGCCTTGCAACAGGCGCGCCTAGTCTGATCAATGGTTTCAGACGCTTAGTGGGATCTCGTCAGCTTCCCGTCGAAAGAACAGCCGAAACTTCGCGAAAAACCTTGCGCAAAGCGGCTCCGAGCCGATAGCGAACGGCTCGGAAATCGAATCGAAACCTGTTCGGGTTAGGTAAGGGGACCTGCCGGAGAATGGTTGTAAGGGCAAAATAACCTATTCTGTTGCGGGCACCTTGCGGCGTGGCGGT